>JAEEGL016823083.1_pt1 | contig 31750 bp, 25 predicted proteins | sample 9134231 | NCBI WGS metagenome assembly JAEEGL01 (sample SAMN16246548, study PRJNA631951) | gut metagenome | biome: gut microbiome; feature: rumen; material: fiber-attached | host: Bos | place: Iran: Karaj | collected 2018-10 | reverse complement strand
CGGAATGCGTGGCGGCGTATCACCGCGCGTTGAAACTGGAACCGGAAAATGTTTCCGGTTGGCTTTACTTAGGCGAAGCCTACAGTAAAACCGGCGACGCGGTCGGCGCCTTGCGTGCCATCGAAAAAGCCTACCAGCTTGACAAAGAAGACATCAGCATCGTGTACCAGCTTTCCGAAGCGAACATCTCGCTCAACGATTTTGAACGCGCTGTGACCGTGATTCGCGAAGGCTATGCCGCCCACCCCGAAGAAATTGACTTCTTGGTTTACCTGGGTGACGTTTACCGTCTGAACAAACAGTACGAAGAAAGTGCTGCCGCCTACCGCGAAGCGCTGGGGGTACGCCCTGATGATCCGGCGACCATGTACAAACTCGCAGACGTTCTCGCCGAAGACAACAAGCCCTTTGTCGCGATGGATGTGCTCAACAACCTCACGCAAATCAAACCTGATTTTAGCGATGCTGCCATCTTCCTCGGAAACCTGGCTTACGACGCCAAGTTCCTCGACCGCGCCGAATCCGCCTACGAACTCGCTGCCAAGCAGGGCAACACCGAAGCCGTATTCGGCTACAAGAACATGGCCTACGACGCCCACGCCCAAAAGCGCGATGACGAGGCCTTGCGCCTGCTGCGCACCGCCCAGAGCTACTTCCCGGACGATGTCACCCTCCAGGCCGACATCTTGGAATTCGAGAAGTAGAATTTTAGAGAACGCTACTGTGCGAAATTAATTCCGAAAGATTTCGGAATGACAATTTCCCTGTAGGAATTCATCAAGTAGTCATCTGTCATTCCAGAAACGTAATCGGCAACGACGCGGGGCTTTGAAGTTGCGGCCTTGTATTCTTCGCTCATGGATTCGTACCAATGACGAATGCCAGTGATTTTCTTATCCGATTCAAGTTCTTCGAGGCATTCTTCCAGAACCGTCTGGAACATGGCTTTGATTTTAGCATCTTGCGATGACTTTTTCGGATTCTGGTAAATGTTCTTGTAATTCCAATCTTTCAGGCGGCTTAACGCTTCGGAAACATCTGCCGAGAAAGTTAGCGTTTCCTTGTCGATGCTGTTATTCACAAGGTCCTTAATCAGCGTGTCAACGATAGTGCCGTTTTTATCGCCGAGAACCTTTGTGATTTCGCGAGGCAGGCTTTCGCGTTCCACCAGCTTCAACTTGATGGCATCTTCAATGTCGCGGCCAATGTAGGCAATCACATCCGAAATACGCATCACGCAACCTTCCAACGTCATCGGGACCATCGCCTTCGATTTCAGCGCGCCCGTCAAACTGTTGCGGTACTCTTCTAGCAACTTTTCTGGCGTCTTGTTGCGATCGCAACCATAATGGTTCTGCAGAATTTCACCGTTGTGGCAAATGATTCCGTCAAGCACTTGTGCGGTAAGGTTCAGACCCTTGCCGTACGCTTCAAGCTCATGGAATAAGCGGAAACTCTGAACGTTATGTTCGAAAATTCCTTCGTTCTGTTTTTCCAAAAATGCCGACAGAATGCGCTCGCCGTCGTGTCCAAAAGGCGTGTGGCCCACATCGTGGCCCAGAGAAATCGCCTCGATTAGATCCTCGTTCAAATTCAAGAAACGCCCGATTGTACGTGCAATCTTCGACACCAATTGCACATGGAGCACTCGGTGCGTAATGTGATCATTCTCGACCAAGTAAAAAACTTGCGTCTTGTCAATATATCGGCTGTAGCAATAGGAATGAATAATCTTGTCCGAATCATGGAAAAAGTTCGGACGAACATCTTCCGCGGCCTCGCGAAAGCGAACTGCCTGAACAGACTTGCAAGCATAAGGCGCAAGCGAACTTTCCTTCGCATTCAACCGCGCTTCAATCCGTTCCCTAGTTTCAGCATTCCATTCCATAGAACATCCTTAAAATTATTCCGCAAATCCCGGGGGCGGCAAATGCATGCCAGCCATGGTGAGTTTGTTGTCGCGGGCATATTGCATAATACGCTTGCGGCTTTCAATGGACTTTTCCTTGTCCATGTCGTAATTGGAATTGATTTCGGGGTGGTCCTTTTGCAAAGCGTAACCATGCATCAAATCGCCTATCACGAGTAAGTTCGAAATCTGGAAAGCAGTGTGGCCGGGAGTATGGCCCACAGCATCAAGCGCAAGCACGCCATGTGGCAAGCTGTCGCCAAAGGCAAATAAATGGAGCTTGTCCTTGTACATTCCCATGACGGCTTTTTGCAAGTCGTTTTTCGGAATGTCATTCATCCAAGCATCGTATTCCACCTTGCCTGCGTAAACGGTTGCGTTGTTGAAAACTTTCACGTCTTTGCCGGCAGAATCTTTTGCAATCATACCTGCAATGTGGTCCACATGAAAGTGCGTCAGATAAATCAAGTCAATCTTGTCAGGAGTCACATCCAAAGCGGCGAGGCGGTCCAGCATCTGGCCGCCAAAAGCACCCAAGCCCGCATCAAACAAGATATTCTTGCCATCCACCTTCAGCAAGAACACGCTCACCGAAGCCGGAATGCCATCGGGCAAATTCAAACTTGCAAACAGGGAATCGCTGGCGTCGCTAAAGAGGCTGCGCGGGTTCAGCTTTTCGCCCTGATTGTCCTGAATCCAAGTCACGCTTGCGCCATTTGCGAGCTTGATGGTTTTTGCTACCTGCACCACATTCGCCGCTTCTGCAGGGGCAGCATTTTCTGCCGGCTCCGTAGCAGTCTTGGCAGGCTCTGCCGTTTTTTCAGTAGCGGGGGTCTTGGTATCGCTGCAGCCGAATACGGCGAAAGATGCCATCATGGCAAAGAGGGGGAGAAGATGCTTTTTCATAAGGACTCCTGTTTAGAGTGAATATAAAAAAGAATCGTTCTTGTAAAGTTTAAGCCCCTGTTTCGGCCTGTAATTTATCCAATTTAGCCCCTTTTTTCCACGGGATTTTATTGCCGTAGCTCTTTATGTCAACGGCGTAGGGAATTTGGTCTAGCAGTTTTTCTATTTGCGCGATGACGTTCAAAATGCCCGAGATTTTTCCCGAGAAATTCTTGGGAGTGAGCGATATTTGAATCATCTTGTGCTTTTTCATTTTCACAAACAGAAGGTAGCGCGTTTCGTCACTGCTTAAATACCACTCATAGTTCGAAGATGACATGATTTGCGGAATAATAGTCTCAATGCTTTTCTCGGCAATATCAATAAGTTTGTTTTCTTTTTCTTGCGAAAGGCGGAGGTTTTGAGCTTGTTCGTGATATTTCGGAAACTTCCTGAGGAATGCATCTATGTTTTTTAAAGTCGCTTCAATATTGCAGTTGAAGCTGTACACGCTTGTATCATATTCTTGTCCCCAATCCGTATTGTATGTGGCATAGAAGTTCGCAAAAGCGTTCCTAGGCTCGACAACGAGCATAAAACGCTCGCTCTTCACTCCGCTTGGAGTGATAGTCAGAATTATTTTTTCAAGGGTAGTATTGAACTTCTCTGTGACAGTTCTGTTTATGGGATCTTTCTGGGCGAAATCGTAGATTTGCTTTTTCAAGTATTCCGGATCGATGGGCCAATGCTTTTCGTTTGAAGGGAATGTGGCGATGATACCCCTGATTTTTCTGTTCCAAAATGAATCAAGGAGTATGTAGGTGGTATTTTGATTCCGGCGTAAGGGCATTATGACCTCGGAATATAAGTGACACGATTCCGTTTGAGTTTTTTGAGTCTTTCGCTATTGGATTCGTAATCCGATTTGTTGCTTAGCACCCAAAGAACATCTATGACACGCTTGGTGCTGTAGGTGGGGGATTCAGCAAAACCATCTGTGAAGAAAATTAACCCATCGTATTCAGGATGATTGCAGTAGTAATCTGCGACGGGTTGAAAGTCGGTTCCGCCTCGGCCTATAATTTTTATGCTCTTGCGAGCTTTCTTGAAAGCTTCGGGGATGCCTTTGATTTCTGAATCGAATTGGAGAACGTCCAGCTTCTCGACTCCGAATTTGAAAAGTCTGCCAATGGCCGAGAAAAAGAATTCTAGGCTTCTGTCGGTGACAGAACCACTCACGTCTACGGCTATGAGCAGATTCGCTTTTAAATCGTAGCGGCTGCCCATGGCGTCAAATCCGAATCGGCGATTGGGGCGCATACGTGTCAGATGGCGTTTACTAGAAAGTACCGATGTTTTGAAAATGCTCAGCATTCGTCGGTAATCCATGTCGACCTTCAAGCTCGCCTTGATAAGTCCTTGCATGGAACCGGGAACCGTTCCCCAGGTGTTGCTTGCTATGGCGACTTCAATCATGTCATTGATTTCGCAACAGGCTTCCGGATCTTCCTCCCAAAGTTCCGATACTTGTGCATCTTTCAACCCCTTATTACGACCGCCATCTCCATCGTTGTCTCCGTTTCCTTCAGAATCCTGTCCCTCTCCCTGGTTGTCCTCATCTTCGCCTACACCGTCCCCGTCTTCGCCATCTTCGTTTTCACCTAGAGGAATCGCTTTTGCGGTTTGCCCCTTCAGTATCTGGTAGTATTCTTCGAAACACAGCCCGTGTGGCAATTGTAAGCTCGTTCCGCTCATCTGTTTTCTGATCAGGAGGGGCACATCGTAGACATCTGCAATGGTCACATTGCTTGCCATGGCAAGGAGGATCTTCTCGGCGTAAGGAGGCTGGCGTTGGTACGGGTGCTTTAGCAGAATTCGGAACATCTCTATTTTGAGCATTTCCGCCAAAATAGAATCACGTATATTCTCCAAGAGCGATGGCGAAAATTCAACTTTTCGATTGCCTGTTCGAATGGGAATATCCATGGTGTCATTTTCGACCATGCTGTGACTACAGTATGCCGCGAAAAGCAGTGGCTCTGTCAGGAACCACGTTTCGCCAATTTTCTTGATTCTCTCAAGAACTGTCATGGGTCACCATCCGTCATTGTCTATATGGACTGAATAAACGTCATTATCTTGCTGTACAGCTTGACGCATCGCGTAATGATAAAAGTCATTGCTTGCGGATACACGGCCGAAGAATAGGCGTTTGTAAAGTGAGCCTGTGCTTCACGGAATTTTTCGCCAGAAAGAAAATCAAAATATGCATCGAGATTTGTAGCGACTTTCTCTATTTCGCTGTCATCGTAATTTTTCGTTTCAATAAAGCGGAAAATGGACTCGTTTACCGCGGCGAGCTCCGGTACATTGCATTTTTTCAATGCAGTTTTTTGTTTTGCAAAATCGCCGAGTAAAATATCCCTTGCGCTGGGCAATCTATTTTGATTGATGCTTGCAAAGAATTTCGAAGCCGCGGGCATCCCGATGATACCAGCAATAATTGTTTTGAGCTGCGAATTAACTTCGTTCTGTTGCAGAATGTTCGAGACACGTTCCCAGGCGCGCCTGTCAGGAGATTTTTCAAGCCCTTGATCTTCGCGGGTGAATTCTGCACCATCAAGCATTTCTGGGTTTTCAGAAATAAAACTGATGACGCGATTATCCAGTTTTTTCTGGGCGGCCCACAGGAGCCATTCCTGCACAGTCGGGCGGAATTCGTAGATGTTGAAGCGGCTGACCAGTGCCGGGTCCAAATCGGTGAGCTGGTATTCTTCTCCGTCGTTCACGGCACTAATCACGCGGCTCCCTTCGGGGAGTTTTTTGCCAGCGAGCGTTCGATTTAGCGTCAAGTCCATAATGGTCTGCAACACTTCGGGGCGGGCGCGGTTAAGTTCGTCTAAAAAGAGTACCACCGGCTTCCCGTCCGTCGGGAACCAATAAGGCGGCATAAAGTCCGTCTTTCCCGTTTCCGTATTCAAGCGCGGGAGCCCAATCAAATCACCAGGATCGCTCATCTGCCCGAGAAATAGAATGACCACCCGTTCTCCGCGCGCAGTGAAGAACTTCTCCAGAATCTGCGACTTGCCGATTCCGTGTTTACCGGTGAGCATGATGTTCTGCGATGCGGGAGTTGCTGCCAAAAGTTTTTCCAGTTCTTTTCCATTGATGCGTACGCCCATAGACTCTCCTTAAAATCGTGTAAATTCCTTTGTCATTGTAATATCCATCGGGAAGGGCATTGTGTTCAGCAAATTTTCCACGCGCCCAAGCGCCTCTAAAAGCGTGGGGAGCCGTTTCATAAAGTCCCTACGGTTCAGTGTCATCGAAATCACGTTCTTTTTCCCCATGCCAATGCGCAAAGAAAAGAACTCGCCTTTATCTACCAAGTCCCACTCGTAATGCGTTGTTGAAAGCAACTGCTCCACGGCAGACCTGATGCTGATTTTAGCCATCTCTTCAATTTTTGCCTTTTTCTCGGCCTCGATTTTTGCCCGCTCCATTTTTTCTTTATGTTCCGGGAATTCGTCAACAAAGGTTTCTAGGTTTTCTAGCGTTCTTTGCAAGTCGATTGTTGGTGCCGAGAAGCTGAATGAATCTCCGTTTCTTAATTTCAAGCGCACGGTTGCCTGAAAATTGACCATCAATTCAATGATGTACATTGAATCAAATGATTTCTGGATGGTTATTTCTTCAATTTTGTCGTTTTGCTGAAACAACGACCCTTGTTTTTTCCCGTCCATCGTTACAACAAAGCGGCTTTCTGCTCTGCGACTTTTCAATTCGTTGAACGCACAAAGAATTTCCCCCTCCGAAGGGAAAGTCCTAGATTCGCCTGGTACAATGATGTTTTTTAGTAGCTTTTTCCAGTAAGAAACCTGAATGTCATCCCTAATCATACCGCAAAATATACTCACGGTATGCGACAACTGATGACGTTTAGTGGATGCTAGAATGTATTGAGAAATGAGACAAAAACGCCCGTTTCTCGCGTTTTTATGAAAAAAAGTAGCGCTTTAGTGATTTTGAGGGTATATTTCTATTAAGAAGCTTTCAATATAAGGAGAAAATAAAATGAGTGGAATTCTAAAATATAATGACGAAGCCGATTTCTTCGAAAAACAACGTGAAAAAATAAATGAAACTATTAAGGCCTTAGGTGAATTGCAGGAATATATAAAACCGGGATTCCGTGTCAGTGAGAAAAATATTAAGGATTTATACGAACGATATGCAAACGTGAAATCGGCACAAGGTAATATCAACAACGATATTGGGCACATTACGACGTTAATGGCCGAATATTGGCTAAAAAACAACAGAAAATGTAAAACAATTGGAAAGGAATGGCTGAGATCTCAGAATTCTAATGGCTTTGACATTGATTTTATAGATGGAGAAGGAAGAGTTGTTGGCGAGATAAAAGCAACCATCCCTGCGAATAAAGGAAATACTCTTGGAGCTCAACAATGGGATAGTATAAGTAGTGATTTGGATCATCTTACAAAAGGAAAAAAGGGAAAAGAAAAAGATTGTGTAAAACCACCCAACCCTGATAATCGATTTATGTTTGTTGTAGATGAAAATGCTTTTAAAGATATTAAGAAAAAGAATGAAAATAAGACTTATTATAATTTTACATTAGTTCTGTTAGAGACAAACGAGTCTAAATCAGACGAAATCACCTTCAGAAAATAATAGAAGATTTATGGAAAAAATTACTATGAACGAAAAATGTATCAATATTGACTATGTTAAGGAAGGAATTTTCAAATATCTCAAAATAAAAGGAATGTATGAGAAAGGACGGAATTCTATAGATGAAACAGAGTTTCAACGCATATATTGCGATTTTTATAAAATTAATGCTATTCGCCCAAGTAAGGAATGGAAAGCAAAATATTTTGCCTTAATGAAAAAATATTACGGCAAAAAAGATACGTCGTTTGCAACTATTCTTAAAGAAGCACCCAAAAGTGGAAAAAATTGCTCAAGCATGCCATTTTCGTTTGCCAGCAAATTGCTTCATACAATAAATAATGACAAACACATATGGGATTCTAGAGTTCTAAAATATTATAAATTGCCGCTTAGACCGACAGGAAATATTGGTGATGACGTACGAATCGCAAAAGCAAATGAAATTTATGAAGAAATTTACAAGAAACATTTGGAAAATATGAAAAGTTACATTGCGTTATTTGACAAACTCTTTAAGGATGTTCCCGGTGTAGATAAAATCTCTAAAATGAAGAAAATAGATTTTATTGTTTGGGGGACGAAAGAATCGAAATCGATGTAAAATAAATCCAAGAAGGAGCGCGCGGATAAAAACGATTTTTCGCGTAACCTGTTAAGTTAAAGCCCCTTTTAGGGGCTTTTTTCATATTCGCTCTATCCGTCCGTATTTGTCGTATAGGCAATGTATTTTTATTGCGTCAACCTGTTTCAGGAGTGAAAATGACGCAGAAAGAATTGATCGATAAGGTCCATAACGAATTGTCCGGCAGAGTCCCGTTTGCCGAGGTGGTGCACCGCATTGCGAACGCCATTAGGCTAGAAGGAAAAACAAATTTCCGTACCATGTTTGCAAGGCTTGAACCGGCTTCAAGCGCATACGTCTATGCCTATCCGGATGATATTTCGGATGGCCCCTGGGACGTCTAATTGCAAAATGAGGCCTGTATGCAAAGTGAAAATAATTTGACTTTGGAACCGTATCCGATTTCTGTAATACGGAAAATCCTGGATTGTATTGAAAAGAATCGGAACATTCGTGTTGACATCGGTCGCATTCCCTTAAATGACGAAAAAACTCTGGACCTATTCAGGAATGGGGACACGGGGGGAGTATTCGGCTTTGACTCTCCTGACATGCAAGAATATTCAAAACAGCTGAAACCAGATAGCTTCGAAGAATTAATGATTTTATGCGCGTTATGTGGACCTGCGAGAGCGTTTAGGCCCGCGACATCTGATTTGATTACCGAATATATCGATAGAAAGAGGGGCGAATGTGGCTATGACGGCATTCATCCGGATGTAGAACAGATTATTTTGCCTACCTATGGCATGATTATTTACCAAGAGCAGGTGACGGAAATCCTTTGCAAAATTACAGGATATCCTCCAGAAAATGCAGAGGAAGTTCGTCGCATACTTGCAAAAAGAAATCCTGAAAGAATATCGAAACTTGAACCAGAATTTTTCTGTCAGTGCGAGGCCAAGGGGCATGACCAACAAATCGCTTGGCAAATTTGGGACTTGCTTTTCATATACGCAAAACATGCCGTTTGCAAAACACTTGTGTCGATTTACACCTTTGTCGCTTACCAATTTGCCTATTTGAAGGTTCATTACAAGAGCGAATTTTGTTCCGCAATAACCTGCGCAAAATAGGAGGCCCGTATGACGTTAGATGAATTTCAGAAATACAAGGCGCTTAAAAGCTATGTCGAGGAATCGTATCCCGATAAAGAAGAATGCAAAGATGTTTGGCATTCCGTCAAACGACTGATATTAAGCTGCAACGAACATGACATCAGGCAAGATCAGCTGGAGATCTTTTTCCAAATGTCTGAAACCGGGAAACCGCTTTGTCATCTGGATGTCCTCGTAAATTCAGACGATTTTGTCTCTATTTTTGATGTCTTGGATGAGCCCTTCGTAAGCTACCCATTTACGCATTGCCTGTTGGTGTGCGACGCGGTCAAAAATACGCATCGATTTTTCTTTGTAAATCCAGATGTGTCGGGTACAAAAGATTTTTCGTTCAACAGTAAGTTGGCGCTCAGGGATTCATACATTCTGCTGAGTTCTTGTGAAGAAAGCGTGGAAAATATCGCTGATTTGATAATTCCCGAAACGGCGAAGTTCATCATCCGTTGCGTATTATGCAAGAACCGTGTTAAATATGCGGGCGTATTTGAAATAACAAGAGATTCTGCGGGAAGCATTTCTGCCGTTGAATTCAAGAACGAAGAAATAGATGTGCAAGAATCGCTTTGCAAGAGAATAAAGAAATCGGTCTCGGATGCACAAAAAGTGCAAAAGCAGAACGACAACAAAGTTCTTTGGAAATGGGACGAACTCTTTCAAAAGAGTTTCAATAAATAGGAACACCTTATGGGTACAAGGAATTACAAGAGTGTATTCATTCTGCGCGTATATAAATTCACGCCATGCGAAAAGCCTGGTTACGGCGTAGACAAATACGAAATTAAACGGAATGGCTATGCTGCGCCGGGTTTTAAAATTTACGAGTCGGAAACAGGGATTTTTGAGACCTTGGCGCAGACGGAAAAACAAATCCGAAAGCTAGCGGGTAATGAAGGTGTTTATAGTTTTCTTGTAGAAGAAAAACCAATAGGCGGCACGTTTTATACAGAAGACGCCCTTTCAAGAAGGCGCTACTTGAAAGATGGTAAACTGTGGCAAAAATGCGATGTTTCGAGTGTTCGCTGTTTCAACGGGAAAGATGTTGATTTAGGTGAAGTCAATTTTTATGGCCGCAATCCCCAAACCCTTCCTTTCAAGGAGGGTGACATCGTAGAAATGGCCTACAACGATTATGCGCGGCTCGCCATTATCTGGAAACTTCCGCCAAGCGTTGATTACATGAAAACTATATGGGATCAGCACAAAAAACTTTGCAAAAAGAATCCTCTTAGTTCGCGTGTTCATCCTGACGAGTCTGAAGACGCCTACACAATCCTGTTTTACTATGTGAACAAAGACGGCGAAATAAGCCATGATGTCATGCACGCGGCTGTATACGAAACATTGCCGCTTTCATTCCCCGTCTCAAGAAAAAGTGCTGCTGAACTACGCCGCCGCCTTAAAAAGTTTAAAGATGAATATGAACAGTATGAGAGTGAATGCGGAAACGACATTCCGTTCTAAAAAGGTTTTAATATGAAATACGAAGAACGCAAAAGCTCGGAATACATAAATAATATCATAGAACATCTGATTAAAGATGACCGTTTGGTTAAAGTTCAAAGGAAAATTGAAAGGGAAATTGAACTTCATCAAGATTCGCATCTCTTGGCAAGAAAGGTGCTTGCCAACGCTAGGTTTGAGCACAGCAAGGAAAATATTGACAAGTTACTACTGTTGAACAAACGGCTCCACGAGTTGCAAGACGAATGCGCCAAAATCACTTTTGATATGTACAAAGACTTAACGGATTTAATGGCGAAGGGAAAATCTTACTACAAGACGTTCTACATAGAGACTTACATTGCTTATGAATCAGAGGAAAACTGGGAAGGACAGGTTGCCGGTCTATATGATTCATATGACAAGGCTAATCGATTCAGCGTTATTATTAACGATACTCCCGGGAAAGAGCCTGCTGATTACAAGGAACTCAACGAATGGCACGAAGAATTAAGCTGGAATATCGAATGTCTTGAACTTCCGGAATTTGATAACGAATACATCTGTTTTGCCATGCACAAGTTCTTTGCCGACGGCTCCTATTCCCTTGAAGACGCCATGCGCATGAAACCTGAGGATTTCCATATTTTCACAGAGATACACATATAAGTACACTAAAATTGCCGGAGAAATTATGAGCGGAGCAGAAAAAATAAAAAAGGAAATGTTACCATGAGAAAATTCAAAGACCTGCCCATGACAACGGGCAAAAGTAAAACCTACGCCGGAATTGGACACCGCGATCTGGGCGGCTTTTGCGAGCCGAACACCAAAGAACCCGTGGAACGCGTGATGTGCTGGCTTGCCGGTGAATTGGAAAAGTTGGGCTACACGTTGAACAGCGGCGGCGCACTGGGCGCCGATTCAGCCTTCGAGGCGGGCGTACGTTCGCCCGCTCACAAGAACGTCTTTACTCCGGCAGACGCAACGGAAGAGACTCGCGCTATCGCACAGGAATTGCACCCCGCGCACGAAAGGTTGCAGGGCCACGCTCTTGATCTGTACGCTCGGAACACGAACCAGATTTTTGGCCGCAACCTAGATGTCACCGTGGATTTTGTGGTGTGCTACACGAAGGACGGCTGCGAAACCGCCGCGACGCGCATTAGGGATTCCGGCGGAACGGGGCAAGCTATCGAAATGGCCGACCGCAAGGGCGCTCCCGTTTTCAACATGAAGAACCCCGACTGGTTCACCCGCCTGAAAAGTTTCTTGAATTTGCCGTTTGATTTGCCGACGAACAGACTTCCTGTATTGAATCTGCCTAAGCCGCCTGCGAAGGCTGACGCAAAGCCGGACAAGGCAAAAATAAACGCCCCGAACGCCCAGCAAATCAAGAATCTACTGAAGGCCGCCAGGAGGTAGCTGGCACAATGGTGATAGCCTGTGAAATTTCGCTAAAAACGCCACTTTTCTGGAAAAATGCACTAATTCGGTTGAAAAAGTGCGCTCCAGCTACACTAATTCGGTGGAAAAAGTGCATCAAAGTGCCGATAATTCGGTCGGAAAAGTGTAGTTCTTATTTCTTTCGAGAAAAACATATTCCAGCAAATATCGCGAAAGCGATAACGTACACTATTCCAAAGAGCACGTCAATGTCAGAAACTCGTCCTAAGCATAATTTCTCCGCCACGACAATTATCAGTGGTAAACATGGCAGCATCCACTTCGCCTGAATCCTTCCTATACAGCAGACATTTGACGATGTAAAGACACTCGCCAAAAAGCAGAACACCATTGAAATGAAGTACGGAGCAAATCGACTAATTAAATAAAACGTCGTATTTTCGATGTACATTCCTTGAAAAGAATTCATTCCGACAACCATATAGGAAACGGCGAGAATCAATCCAAACAAAAGAACGTACTTTGCCCATTTTTTCTCAATTTGCCACAATCCGTTATTCTTTAACGAGAAATAGCAAAACAACAGAGCGGAAAAGAAAATCGCACAATAAATAAAAACGCCTATACTGGCAAAAGCAAAGCCTAAAATTTGCGGGGCGAATTCGCTTTCACGCGAGAATTCGTCCAGCAAAAGGATATACGGAAGCGGACACAAGATCGCGCTTGTGATTGAGGCGAAAGCAAGATGTCCGTTCCGTATTTTCATCAGAGACTTCCAGGCGAACAATATAGCAACAGCAACCTGTCAAGAATCTTATGCAGGTTTTCATTGCCCTTATTCTTGCCCAATTCGGGATATTTCCATAGTTGCTGGCGATATATTTTGCCAACACGTTTCCCATAATCGCTGATTTGCTGCGCCCCAAGGTGGTTATACAACGTAGCGATTCGTTCGACATCCTGTGGATTACCGACGAGCTTGGACAACCGTTTGATAAATTCCGCCGCAACAAGAATGTTGTAAGTGGGATTTTTCAAATCGGCCATCGTTCCGAACGAGTTCCCCCAATACCTATGATTGATATTCATCGGTTGAAACGATTTCAATCCTGGGAAAACAAGTTTCCCGACGCCTTCAATTTCTTCACCACGCAAAATCGCGTTCGTGTAGAAATTATTCAGGCAATGCTCGTAGAAACCATGGGTTGTTTCCATGTACATAATCGCCCTAAGCAAATTTGGATTAATGGACTTCAGCTTTGCAGCATAGTCTATTTCCCAATTATACCGGCCAACCGTACTGAATTCCGATCTCTCGTACCATGGCATTTCATCCGAAGCATAGGGATTCCCATTAACAGGGAATATGGTGCTGTCGTTCATATCCAAGAAAATCCGTTTCCGTTCAGGTTCAGAAGTCACGTAATTTACATTTGGATACAACCGCATCATTCTCGACCAGAACTCATCAGGAGTCCTGTTTATCTCGTTAATGCGATGCATAGCATTTTCACGCCATTTGATATTGTGCAAAAGAGCCAATCCAAGATTGTCCAATTTTGCTTCATAATTGTTAATTGTAAAAGGCACGATAGCCCCCTGTATTTGGTGTTAAACAATTTGTGGCAATACTCCACAACTAGCCGGACGACAAAAGTCCGACCATTTCAAAAAAACAATGTTATTTTGGTCTATCTTCTTATAAGCACTCCTTTGGCCCTTGGCCAATTTCTCGTTTACCTTTATATTGAAAGTAGCCCGTTTTTATTTGAGTTTCTTCCTAAAACAATATTTAGTTGCCGTAATTCAAAAAACATCATTTCCAGTCCCATCTTTTTATTTAGTTCTCTACTTCGTATACTACACGCAAGAAAGTAGCCCATTAGAATATTTTACATCCTTTTCAACCCCCAACGGTGATTTTGGGCACATCTTTTTTTGCTGAATAATACCATCAACCCTTTTTGACGAAAAAGGCGCTTTTCCCTCCTGAATAATACCGTTGTCCCCTTTTGATGCAAAAAAGTGTCCTCCCCCCCAAAAAAACAGAAAAGGCGTGGTGTCGTACGCTTACCTATCCCGAGGGCTACCACACCCTGTTACACAATAAGCGCAAACGACCCACGCCCCATTATCGGTGCGTAAGATTCATTGTATTCTTGTGCAACTATATTTATTGTAGAAGTGGTAGTTTCAGGATAGTGAACAAGAATCTTTTCAGTCTATGTCAAAATATTTTATTTAAGTCGGACGACCCTCCAAATTATTAGCAAGAAACCTTCAAAGAATCCTTAAACTCTTTCTCAAAGCGTTCTTTCATCTCTTTATCTGAGTCATTGAAGAACGGAAGGCCGATTAAAAAATAATCTTTAGACTTTTCAACAACGACATGTTTCAGCCCATAGCGTTTTGAGATTTCCAACAGGAACTTTTCTTTCCAACCATCATTGTCATCGCCAGCAAGGTGCTTACCCTTAGGCTCAACGAATACCTGATAATACGCATTATTATTACCGTTCTTTCCTTGCAATAGCAAAAGAAAGTCAGGTTGGAAGCCTTGACCAGTTTCAAAGTCAAAGATTTTATAGACTTCTTCATTTCGTAAAAGCTGGAAAGACTTGTATTTGTCTTCTAAATTTGATTTACGAGACTTGATGAATTCAATTAGATTCCGCTCCTCTTTTGTGCCCCAGAAAGAATCCAGCATATACCAGTCTTCATTTTTCAATTCTTGTTCAAGTCGTTTATTTTCCTTAGTTTCCTCTTTCTCGTCATCAATAAGAATCATCTTCTCTTTTTTGAAACTGATTTTTTCCTTCACATCATCAAAAGAAAACCAATCGCTAAATTTTACCAACTTAAAAGCGGAGCCAATATACGGGTGGTCATAAGACTCTAATGCATGTTGTATTTTCAACATAAATTCTTCGCACATTTTTAAAATCACTGTATTCGGTATGTTTTCGAATTCCATCGGTGACGAAACACTGATTTTCACATCCTTTACGAAATCCAGAAAATCATCCATGCAATCAACATTGAATCTTTGACATATATTCTCGTAGTTGAAATAAGATGATGGATTTGCATTCAATCGATGAATGGCTTTATATTTGATATGCCTTGGAATTTCTGCAAAAGAGATAGTTTTTGTTTTTGTCGGAGCAGACTCGCTAACATATAAGGTATCTTCTTTCTGAGACAGATTTACCGCCTGTACTTCAGAATACAGTCCCCTCATATTCCATTCAAATGGAGGTAAATTTTTGAAATCCTCTGGCAAAGTTTTCAACCGTCTATTAGGATTCTTTTTTTTCTCGTTGACGAAAAAGTACATTCCGTTTAAAAGATTCTGCTGCTTTTCTTTGACATTAAAAATCTTTTGTGTTCGCTTATCCTGCATAAGCCCACGATTTTTCAACTCATTGGAAAGGTCTGAAATGTATTTTTCCTCGTCTTCGGAATGGAAATAAAATTCTTCCAAAATGCGTAGTTCGTTTTGCAGGTCGTCATCAAACTTTCTGCGACCTTTTTCCTTGTCCTTGTACGCAAATGGGTAATAACGAACGCCACGACCTATTAACTGGACTTCGCTTGTCGTATGCGAGCCGGCCTTTTTATTTTTGTAATCAGTATCACGGCCCGTATAAAGACGAACGATGTCGTAAAGGTTTAAGACGTCCCATCCTTCGGTTAATCGCTGAACGGTAAAGATTGCGCGAATATGGTTTGAACAATCTTCGAGGCTATTCAGCAAAAAATCTATTTCACCATCCGTTTTTTCTTTTTGCGTTTTATTCGTTTTTGAATTTGTTATAATTACATTCCGTTCTTGAAAATTCTCTCGAATGAAAGAAACTACATTTTCAAAAGAGAATTTTCGTTCTTCCATATATAAACGGATTCGCTCAAAAATTCGACCATCAAAAGAATAACTCTTGTCTATTTGATCTTCGTTATTATTTTTTATTTTTGATAGTTTTTTCAGAAATCCAAATTCCGACACCTTCACATTTTTGCATAGGTTAAGAAACCATTGATAATCAGCCTTTGATTGTTCGATTTCTCTACTACGGAAAAGGATGACTGGTTTAAAATTCGGAATGCTATAATCCACACCAATTTGATAACGGTACCAATTCAAAAGAAGTGCTTGAAGGACCCGTTCTTTTTGTCCAAGATTTGAGCGGACTAGGCGGATATGCTTTGTGCATTTGGCCTCCACAAAGTCCTTTAATTCAAACTTTGTGATAATTTTGTCTTTATATTTTTCTTGAACCAAATCTTTTTTGGGGATTGTTGCTGTAAATTCTAGAAGGGCATTCCTATTCTGCCCGACAGCATAAGAAACGCCGTCTGTATCCTTCTTTCCTAATATGTAGTCGCAAATGGTTGTTTCCCACGATTTTTCGATTTCATCATCCTTGGCGCTTTCTTTCAGTTCGCCTATAAAAGAGGGTGAATTTATTTCTGCTTGACTTTTCTTTTGCTTTGCCGTGCTAGCGTTAAGATGATGGGCTTCGTCTCCAATGAGAATCAAGTCCCGTTTTTGAAGATCCGAAAGTAGTAAGGCGTTTTCACCTTCCTTATAGATGTCGTTATGTAATTTTTGAATGGTTGTAAACTTTATCTGGATATCGTCACTTGAATTTGAAAAAGTATCTACTTCGCGAAAATTGATTCGTTTGCCGTCAATTACCACGTTTTCTTTGAATAGGTATTTATTATGGCTGCTATTGATGAAGTTTGCCTGAGTTTTTCCGAGAATTGCATTTTGGTTCACAAAGAAGATAAAATTTCGGAATCCTTGTTTGTAATAATACAGGATTAAGGCGGCCATGACGAGAGTTTTACCGCTGCCTGTTGCCATATTGAACATCAGGTGATTCGGATTCTGATCCCCGCCCTTGTTTTTTTTCTTTTCGCGGGTAATTTCATTTACTAAAAAGTTTTCAAGAGCCGTGCGCTGCCATTCATAAAGCGGATATCGAAGATTATCCGTTATATACGAAGGAATGTTGTATTGTTCCTCGTCTAGAATTTCTTTTTTACTTTCAATGTCCTCAAACAGCATTATCTACCACCTTTTTTTAGTTGGTAAAAATCTTCTGTAACAGCAATGTCATTTGCAGATAGCCCGCTGTTTTTATCCTTGCGGTCATCAACATTTACATAGAGTTGATTTAAATCCAACATCCGTGCAAACATTTCTTTCTGTTTCTTGAGAGCTAGTTTTCTAAAATGAGCGCTTTCAATTTCTTTGCAGAATTCTTTTACACGAACATTATAGTGCAAAAAATATTTGGTGCAGAGTGTTTTGAAAAGTTTCGCCAACTCTTCGTATGATTTGCAAGCAGAAATATGCTCTATTGCCATTTCGTTTTTCTTTGCAAGTTCCAAATAGACGAATGAACCTCCTCCTTGCCAGTTGACAGATTTGGAAATGCCTCCATTTTCTCCTTCAAGTACTTTTTTCATTCTCTTTAACGTTTCTGTTTCTATATAGTCCATCTGATCAACGCCAATATATTGTCTATTCATCTTTTGTGCGACCGCGGCTGTAGTTCCACTTCCAAGAAAGAAGTCCATAACCAAATCTTTTTCTTTTGTCATGGCGCGAATGAAGAATGCGACGACGCTTTCTGGTTTTGAGTTGGTAAAGTTTATCCCCATATTTTTCAAATGAGTGCTAGCATCCTCATTTGAACCAACTCCTATTGCCTTTGACAAGTACTGTTCATCAATAAATTTCTCTGGAGCCATTGCTTTTTCTTGAGGCATTTGAACACGAACAGAAAACTTGTTTGATTTAACAAGGAAATAACATCCTGCATTCCAATTTTCGTCAAGCGTATCTTGAGACCACGTAAACTCACCTTTCAAAACAACTTCGTTTACATTTACACCATTCTCAACTATCACAGGAGTGATCAATTCCACTCTGTCTGGTTTACCTGGCTGATATGTACCATCGTCAATGTTAAATTTGATTGAACCTGCAGGAAAAGTCAATTTATGGATACTATTTCCCGTATGCAGTATGGGGGCATCTCCATTTTCTGTGTTTTTACCAATATATTTTTTTGATGTATTTTTATTCTTTTCAAAACATATGACGTATTCAACAGCAGAACGACTTTTATTTGAGAGAGAATCAGGGTTATCGGTATTCTTCCAAATGAAGGTTTCCACAAAATTTCTGACGCCAAAGAGTTCTTCCATTAAAACTTTTAGCCAGTGAATTGCATCTTCCTTTATATGGCAAAGAAGAATCCCCTCGTTTGCGAGTAAATCCCATGCAATTTTTAGTCGATCTCTCATAAAAACAAGCCAAGTACTTAGTCTAAAATTTGAGTTGTAACAAAAAGTGTCGTTCGGCTTAGGCTTTGTGAAATAATATGGGGAGTCAGTGTAAATCAGTTTTACTTTTCCGGTAAATTCTTCTTTGAGAGAATGCAATGCTAGTAAGTTATTTCCCTTAATTATTAAATTATCCGTAATCGTATCTTCTGCAAGTCCGCGAATTCTGTTTATTTCTGCATCACGATTAAATGAACTGCAATCTGTTCCTTTTACTTTTTTGTCCTTTCCCTGTTCGTAACGTTTTACATTGCAAAATGCTTTCGGTGAGAATAAGTTGTCGATTTCATCGTGAGCAAGAACTTCATTGAAAAAGACTTCACGACGTTTGCCCTGCTGTTCAATATATTTCTCACTCTTTTCGTTAAATTCATAATAAGTGTCTTCTCCATCTTCCTTACGTTGTCCACCTTCTAACACGCAATCTTTAAACGGAAAATTGAGAACCACCTCGTCACGGTCGACAAGGGATACGTCTCCTGTGTACAAGCCTATTTGAGCGAGATACTTTGAGTAAGAATTGAATCCAGAGTTGTATTCCAAAAAATCTTTGAATTTATTCGCCTCAAAAACAAAACTATCTAGAACAGGTGTGAAAAACGCTTTTTTAGTCTGTTTATTTTTTAAGAGCAATTCAACAAGTTTCACGTCACCACGCTCAGCATAATCCTTTATCACGTTGACTTTGAGATGCTTTTCATTGTCAATGAATTCAGGAATAGAAGATAAAAGTAGTTCTACCTTAGACTTGAGTGCATTCGTTTCTAGTTCCGCCATGATTCGCTCCTTGTTAAGAAAAGGAGATTGCGTTCTTCTTCAAAAGCGATGGCTGCACAAACCAATAATGTTTTGATAAACAAAAAAGGCGTGGAGTCGCAGTGCCTATCACTACTGCGGGCTACCACACCCTTTGCACAATAAGCACAAACGACCCACGCCCCGGATGGGACGTGAGCGTTCGTCTTATTCTCGTGCAAGTTGAAAGTGGTAGTTTCAGTAGTGAGAATAAGAGACGAATCTCAAAATTTCCGGTCGCTCCGCACCGTTCGGTACGGGGCTATGTCAATGGGAAATATATCATTTTTTCCCGAGAAAAGGAGGTTCCCCGCCTGCGCGGGGAAGGCAAAAGGGGTGTTTTTTTTGGTATGAAAATTATGGTGTTCCGTCTTTTAGGTTCTAGGTAAGGATGGCGGGCTTGCGGTTGACGGCGTGCGCAAACATTACAGACGCTAAATAAAAAACACCGGTAACCTTCCTGCAATCCGGCATCACCAGCCGGCGAGTGTTTTCCGATGCTTTGATATTAATATACATTTTTTTTAGCAAAAGTGAAGTCCATTATGAAAAAAGCTAAACTACCTCCTCTATTTCGGCAATATCCAGCCCGTGGTACAGGGTTTCGTTGATGCAGCCTTCGTAATGGTGGTGATTTAACCGATGCGTAGCATCGTGAACCAGGCGTTTTTTTTCGCCATGAATGTCGCCACAAATGTACAGAAGTCGGTCCATTACATCCCCAGCAGATTTGTGGCGAGTTTCACCATGGTTTCGCGTTCTTCGGGCTTGCTTTCGGCGATGAGCAGCGTGAGCGCCACCAGCGTTCCGTCAGCGATGTTCTTGGAACCGTCTGCTTTATAAAGCTGGCCGTTTCGCGACAAAAACCAAAGGAAAACGAATGCCGCGATACGTTTGTTGCCGTCGACAAAGGAATGGTTCTTGACTACCAAATAAAGGAGCATGGCCGCCTTGATTTCTGCGGTAGGGTAAAGTTCCTTGCCACCGAAAGTCTGGTAGATTTGCCCTAGCGAGCTCTTGAACGAGGCGTCCTTTTCTGTGCCGAAAATATCGCTGTCGTTGAACATTTCCTTGAGAACGGCGATTGCTTCCATCGCCTCTTCGTAAGTAATGCGTTCGCCCGCATTCGTTGCAGTGCTCTTGGGGTAAGCGAGTTGTTCGTGATCATAGCGGTCAAGCGTTTCTAACGCTGGCCTAAAATCTGCGATAACAGTCCGCAAGGCTAAAGTTTCTTGTGTGTTCATTTTACACCCCATTTCAAATTAATGTATCGTATAAATATAACTGCGACATGCGACAAATATTGCCGCACGCGCTAGAAGACGTTTTAGCTGCCATTTTTAGCTGACTCCCCAAATTCCTTCAGCGTCAGCTCGTTAATCATCGTTTCGAGGTCGCATTTTTCCCCGTCGCCGTGGAAATCGGCACCGGGTTTTGGGTCTGCATAACCCCCTTTGGCGACCTTCTTTTCGTATTCCACCTCGGCAAGCGTCCACTTGGCGATAATGTCCTTCGCGACCCTCTCAATGTCTTCGCAAAGCTTGCCTTGCAAAAACCAGTAATACTTGCCAAAACTGCGGTTGGCGACATGGGGCTCGCTCTTGCATATGGGGCAGTATGCGGTTGCCTGGGAACCGCCCGAAAGCGGAGACCCGGCAAAGCTGCGGATGACTGCCGTGCCCCCGCACTTGCAATTCACCTTGAACTGGTCGGTGTCCCAGACGCGGAGGAGGGTCGCCAGCTTGAGATTGATTGTGACGAAAGTGCCTGCAAAGCTGAACCACTTTGCTGTACTCAGGGGGCCTACGTAGAGTCCGCCGCCCCTAATAGCATAATGCGCGTCAATGTTGGCGTAGCGCGGGGTCGCAAGGATTTCGTCCTTGTGGCGCAAAATCAGGTCCAGCTTGTCGTAAAACAGCTTCTTTTTGCGCTCAAACCTTTTTTCTTGGAGTTTGCGCAGTTCCTCCTGTTCGCGGTTTTCTTGTTCCATTTCGTCGCTAATCAGCTTCAGGCCGGCAGCCTGTCGCTTGCACATAGAGGCGAAAGATTCGCGCTTGTTGTTCGGTTCCTGCAGGAACGGCGGGAAGGGTTTTGTATCGTCAATATGGATAGCCATAATGTATCTCCTTGTTTGTTGTTGCTTGCCTATATATCGTTTTATTATGCATAAATGCAAATACATGCATAAATCTATTTAGAATATACAAAAATAGGCTGACAAAAAGTGTCAATCTGCCATTTTGCATTTTTCAACCTTGCGACGATATATGTCGTATAGAAGCATTATTATTGTCCATGAACGCTTAAAAAGGAGGTTTTTTATATATATTAAGTGACAGAGGTTATTTATGGCAGATATGACTCGTGGCGAACGTACGGTGCAGCTTTTTGCGCAGGTAATTTCGAATCCGACAAAAAAATACAGCGTTGGCGACTTGATGGAATTGCTCAATATTCCAGAAAGCGAACGACGCAATGTGCAGCGCGATATGCGCTTTTTGTCGGAGATGGATGCCGGGCGATATGTCCAGCAAGAAAGCGTCGGCCGTACTTTTTATTATAGGTCCGCTCTGCATAATGCCGACAGGCTCTTGTTCCCGAACTTCGAGAATACCATGCTGCATTTCGTATTCCTGCGCCGCATTGCAAACATTTATCCGGCCACGAGCGAAATTATTACGCAGCTGTTGGAGCGAATCGAAAATAGCCTCCCGCCCAAAGAGAAAAAGTCTATTCAACAGCTTGGTTCAGAACTGAACAGCAAGATTCTCTTTATGGGCACGCCGCCCGATTTTGACGAAGATTCCAGCGAAAAAATCCGCGTGATTTTGCAGGCTATTCACGACAACCGCAAAATCGAAGTGGAATACATGACGGAATCGTCTTGCAAAAAGTCCAAGCGCATTCCGCTGATGGTAATCATTTACCAGAATGATCTTTATGTGGGCTGCCAGTCAATACAGCATGAGGGCGACACCTACACGCTCAAGTTCCGCAGAATCAAGAGCGTCAAGCTCTTGAAAGAAACTTACGTGAATGACCCAAAAATCCTAGACAAGTTGCGCAGGCAGGTCATGTCGGGCGCCGCCTTCTTAAGCGGCCAGGAGCCCAAACTCCAGGACATTGAAATTGAATTCGAAAGCCATGCAAAGCTCTTCTTGCAAGAAAACCCCTTCAACCGATCCATGCAAATCGGCAAAACCAAAGACGGAAAAATTACCGTCAAGATGAAAGCCGAATGCAACAGGATCCTTTTTAACTGGGTAGTCTCTTTTGCAGATGCCGCCCGCGTTATAAAGCCCGCTGGCCTCAAGACCATGCTGAGCGAATACGCCGATTACCTGAAAGAAATTTACGGGTAATTAAATAGATAGTATGCTACACCTGAAGTTTGCATTGAATTTGGAAAATCTTGCCGACGAAATGATCGACGAGATCTTGAAGCATTGGCGTGATCCGTTTAATGCTCCTATTGTCATTTTCCCGGACCCCAAATTGGAACAGTGGTTCCGTTTGCGTTGGGTGCAAAAGAAGGGTGTGCTTGCGAATTTGAACAAGAGTACGATTGACCGGTTCCTTGTTGATATTCTGGTTGGGAAAAATCCCAAATTCAAGAAGCTTTCGTCTGACATGCTCGCCAACGTTATTATTGCATACCTGCAGCAAAAAACAGACGGAACGTTTAATTACGAACTTTTGGGTGAAAGCGTCAAGGCATATCTTGAAAACGATGGCGTCGTTGACGAAAACAGACTGTTTGATTTTGCGAATGTGATGGCGGGCCTTTTCCTAGAGTACGAAACCAGTCGCCCGAGCGGTTTTCTTTCGGATTCAGAAACGGGCAAAAGTGTGAAGGGAATTCTGGATTGCTGGAAACAAGGTGCACTGAACGATTTCTTTATTACGCGCGATGGTACGCCAGCTGCAAATGAAGAATGGCAACGCAAGCTTTATTCGGCTTTATTCCATGCAGACGATAATGAGAAATCGCTGTTGACACAGGTGTTTGAAAAATCTGCCGCAAAGAGCGGCGAAAACATTACTTATTTGACGCTTCCGTATTTGTACGAGGCCTGCAAGGCTGAATTCAATTACGACAGCGATCTTCCGGTCTTTATTTTTGGCCTTTCGGGCATGGGGCAGTTTTACCGTGTGATTCTGCAGAAGTTTGCAGAAAAACATGATGTTTACGCTTACATTCAAAACCCCTGTATGGCGTTCTGGGAAGATTGTAGTGGTGTGCGTAAACCGACCGAAAGCATGAAATTGACTGTTCCGAGGCTTTCAACAGATCCTGATGACGAAAGCGAACTGATTGATGAGAATGAAAACGAAATGCTGCGCTATTGGGGCAAGGCTGGTCGCGATAATATCAAACTTTGGAGTATCGCTACCGATTACAACTTCATGACGGCAGAAGATTCCATTATCGATCGGAATAAAGAAATGCCTTGCGACACGTTGCTGCATCAAGTGCAACAGATGGTGGCTCAGCGCAAGAATGTATTCAGCGATGATTCAGACATTCTTGAAAAGGTTCCGTTTAAAAAAGATGAATCTTTCGGCGTGACGACGGCGCCTTCAAAAATGCGCGAAGTGGAAGCGCTTCATTCCCGCATTTGCAAGCTGCTTTCTGAAAAAGATGCGCAAGGGAACCCGAAGGCGACAATTGCCGATATTCTTGTGGTGTCCCCGAATATTGATGACTACCGCACGGCGATTTTCCAGGTTTTTGACCAGACTCGCGATGGATTCCACATTCCGTTTAATATTGTGGATTCTGCTGCTAGCGATTCGCTTACGGCAAATGCACTTTCGATTCTATTCTCTATCCGCGAAAAGGGAACGCTTTCGAGGCCCGACTTCTTTGCACTCGTTCGCAATCCTGTGGTTCAAAATGTCCGTGGTATTTTGGCCGACGAGGTTTCCGATTGGGAATCTTGGACCAGCAATATGAACGTGTACCGCGACCGTTATGTCGAAGATAACGGCGAAACTCGCCGCGAAGAATCTTGGATTACGGCCACTAGGCGTTTGTTGCTTTCCCGCTTCAGCTACGGCGGCGTTGAAACTGATTCGGGCGACATTCATCCGTATAGCGATATCAGTAGTGCCGACGACAATTCGTTATATCGCTTTGTTGATGCGATTGACGCACTTGAAAACTGGATGGCGCTTGGAACCGATGGCGTCGCCGAAGACGACCTTTCGGCTGTTTACCAGTTCTTGGATTCTTGGCTTTGCATGGGTAATCCGCCCAAGGAATTGGTGGGCGAAAGCATTATTTATCAGTCGGTCACATCGGCTCGCGAAAATCTGGAATACCAGTACCTAGCCGGTAACGCTACGATTTCGTTCAAGTGCATTTCGCAGACGTTGATGTATGCTGCCCGCGGCTCGGAATACAGTTGCGGGAACCTGTTCATTAACGGGCTTACTTTCATGAAGTTTGCACCGAACCGTATTGTTCCGACCAAGTATCTATTCTTTATTGGGGCCGATGCAGCGAACTTCCCGGGTGTGCGGAATACGAATACCCTTGATTTGCGCAAGTCGTGCCGCCCCTGGCCCGGCGACGATTCTGTCGTCAGCAGAAACCGCTACGCATTCCTTTGCCAGCTGATGAGCACTTCGGAAGGATTCTTCATTAGCTATGTGAACAAGGATTTGCGAAAAGATGAAGATTTTTATCCGTCGTCTGTTGTGAACGATGTTCGAGGATTCTTGAAAAATGCTGCCAAGGCTGCCGGCGTAACGGATGCAGAAGCTCTCAAGAACATGTGGCCCGATGATAGCGTTCCGCTAGATGAGACGCGTCCGTGGGAAATGCTATTTACCCAGCGCGAAATTCGCAATAAAAAGGCTCAGCTTGAATTCGGGAATGACTGCGACGTGACCAGTTTTACGCCCGCAGCAGATAATATTGAACCTAGGCGTCTCCCAGAACAGGTGAGCGACTACCAGTTCAAAAAATTCCTGAGTGATCCGTTTGAATTCCGCGTTGACGAAATGATGCATATTGAAGACGAAAAGGAAGACCCGGAAAAGACGGAATATGAGCCGATTTCTATTGACAAGTTGCAGAACGCTATTTTACAGCGCATGCTTACGGCGCAAAAACTGGGTGTTTTTGAAAATGATTATTTGACAACGGAAAAGGATATCCTCTCTTATGCGCTTTCTAAGGGATTGCTGCCTAAGGGCGCCTTTAGTGCAAGTAATTGGGCAAGTGTGTGCAATTCTGCCGAAGTGTTTGCTCGTTCTATTGAAAAATTTTACGACAAGAAAAAGTTCCAGTATGGTAGACGCGCGGTAGAACTTCAGATGAATGGATGGATTCTGATGGGGCAAATTCCTTTATTTGTTCGTGATGAACATACCGTTCACTTGATTTCAATGGCGTCGTCAACCCATCAGCGTCATTTTTTGAAGCCTTATATTCATGCGCTTGCGCTCATCTGCGAGGCTGGACAGAAGAATGAGCCTATTCCTGATGTGACCATTGAATGCTTCTCTTTGACGGAGTGGCGGGCAAAACGAATTTTGAAAACGCCTGAACAGGCCGCAGAATTGTTGGATAATCTCTACCAGAAGATGTTCGCAGCGCAAGAAGGCGAAAATGGCAATCGCTATAGTAAGGTCATTCCGATTGATTTGATTGATAACGAGAAAATCCTGACTTATGACGATTATATCAATGCGTTTGAGGGCAAACGTACTCCCTGGGATTTATTTGCTGGTCGCAAGTTGTTTGATATTGAAAAAGTCTGTGGATTTACAGAAGAAAACTTTGAGACGCTTTGGTTTGAAGAAGTAACCGCCATTAAGAATATGGCTCCTGATTTGTGGAAAATCGAAGAAGATATGGTGGAGGGTATCAATGCTGAAGAACTTTGATATTAATGAGTTCCATCTTGGAAATAATCTGTATGTTGATGCTTCGGCTGGAACTGGTAAAACGTATACCATTCAACAGCTGGTGGCAAAACTTGTGCGTGGCGAAGGTAACCATGCCGGCATTCCGCTGTCTAAGATTTTGATTGTGACCTATACTGATAAGGCCACGGGTGAACTCCGGGATCGTATTCGCCAAAAGATGGAAGAATGCCTTGCCGAAGAAAACCTGGAATGCTACCGCGAAGCATTGCAAAATATTCATACAGCACCGATTTTTACCATTCATTCTTTTTGTCAGAAGGTTTTGCACGACTTCGCGTACGAGGCGGGGGCTTCCTTTAATTTGGAAGTGGTTGCAGATGAAGATATCAAAAATTTGATTCAGCGCCTGATTCGCGACAAGTGGTCTTTTGAAACAGAGTTCATGGATTTGGTGAATTCTTCAAATTTCAATATGGACTTGTTTGTCAAGAATTTCGTGAATGCGACCAAGTATAAGTTGCTGAATCGCAAAACGAAATGTTATGTTCCCAATTTTGGCTCGCTAGATGCTGTTTTTGATTTTTGCCCTGAGGCCCGTGCCGCGTGGAATGTTCTGCTCAAGAATAAGGACAAGGTTCACCAAGAAAAGAAAACGACTAAGCCAAAGTGTATTTCTGCTCTTATTGAAACAATTCAAGCTTATGATGGCACGAAAGCTCTGTTTTCGGGGACTTCTTATGGCTCGAAATGGCAGAATATTTGGGATTCTGATGAGTTGAACGCTGCGATTGACACGATGATTAGGGTCAAAGACAAGCATCTAGAAAGGGTCTCTATTAAGGGGGATCAGAAGTTTGTCTTTAACCATGTGGATGAGCTTGTAGAATTATGGCTAAAAGAAAAACGCCAGAAGAAGGCTCAATCCTTCAACGACATGATTAACGACGTCCACGATTCCATAATGAATGGTGATGGAAAACTGGTGCAGAAATTGCGCGAGAATTACCGTTATGCCATTATTGATGAATTCCAGGACACAAACCAATTGCAGTGGGATATTTTCAAGACAATCTTCTTGGATAGCGATGATAACAATATCGTTGTTGTGGGAGACCCTAAGCAGTCGATTTTCTCGTTCCAAGGAGCCGATGTCGGCGTTTACCGCACGGCAATTGGTGAAATAAAAGAAGTAAACGGAAGGCGCCTTTCAACGAATTATCGTTCAAGCGACGATATTATCAATGCTTGCAATGAACTATTTAAGAAAGATTTCCTTGAGGGCGATGAATTCTTGGAATCTGACGTACCGGGCGATAAACTAAAGAAAAGTGCACCCACTTTGAATGGTAACCCCACGCCACCGTTGTGGATTTCAAAAATCTACAACGAATTTGAATTTGCTGAATTTGCTGTGCGTAAAATTGTTGAATGTTGCTCGCCTGATCCCCAAGATAAAGATAAGACGGCTTTGCAGATTTTTGACAAGGACAAGAAAGAAATGCGAAATGTCCGTTTCTCGGATTTTGCCATTCTTTCTCGTACCCGAACTGAAATGACTGCTTTGGAAGATGCCATGGCGCAAGTGGGTGTTCCGTATGCCCGCTACAAAGACACGAACTTGTTCTATGGAAAAGAATGCTCCCATTGGATTTCATTTTTGAAAGCGCTTGATGCACCTGATTTTTCTAGTTGGAATCGCAAGTTCTTGAATGAGGCTTTGATTACGGACTTTTTCAGGGTGCCCCTTGAACGTGTTGAAGACGAGTCGTTTATCTATCCGACTAGTCGCATTATGAAGTTATTCGTTGGCTGGCGTCAGCTCGTTGCGAAACGCCGTTGGGCGGAACTGCAAGAAAGTATTTATCAAGAAACGGAAATTGACAAGTATTTGAGTACCCCTGCCACATTGCAGCAATTGGCAAAAATCAAGCAAATTGGAACGTACATTTTTGACTACCTGTATAACAATCGCGTTTCCCTTGAAGAGGTTGTAAAACACCTGCAGGGGTTGGCTAGTGCCTCCGAAGGTGTAGATGATACCGATGGAAACTTGGTCGCAAAGGGGAGTGATTTTGATGCTGTGAACCTCATGACGATTCACTCGTCCAAGGGTTTGGCTTTCCCGATAGCCATTATTACGGGTGGCCTTCGTGGCGATAATAATCAACCTGGCAACGATCCTTATGCATTTAGCCTTGATGGCGAAAAATGCATCGGTTTTGATAAGGATATCTCAAAGAAAACGAGTTTCGAGGAATGCCATGCGGAATGGCGTAGACTCATGTATGTGGCGTATACTCGCGCAGAATCGTTGATGATTGTTCCGCAGTATAGCATTTGGTATGATAAGGAAAAGACATCCATTAATCATGGCTTTCCATTTGCGTTCTTGGCGGTTGCAATTGCGCGCCTGTCTCAGACTGAATTCGCTCGATTGCAAGAAGACGAAAATTTGTCTTCCGGTTTGTGGGCATACAAAAAGACTGTCGCCCAAATCTTGCATAACGCAAAAGACGAAAAGCCCGACAATAGCAAATTGCCGGATTTCGATTCCTTGCAGCGCAAGGTGAATAACGCTTGTATTTACCAGTATTCTTATTCAAGCTTGGCTTCTAAAAAGCGAGTGCTTGAAACCCGCGAAGAATTTGTTGACAACGAAGAAATCTCTGTCGACGGAAACCGCGCTAACCGTGAAGACTTTATCGAAGCGAGCGGCGGAACTAATAGCATCATGATTGATGACGCTTCTGCATTGGTGCAGCCCTGCGCAAATTACGACAAGAATGCTCCGATTGCAAACGTCGCGAATTACCCGCGGGGTGCAAACTTGGGTGATGCCTTGCACAAGGTCTTTGAAAATCTGGATTTTGAAACCGTCGGAAATCTTCCCGACGAGAATGCTGCCTGCAACAACACCGAACTCCGCAACTTGATTGCCGAAACGTACCAAGGCAATTCTATCCATATTCAGGAACATCCTGAATGGAATGATTTGACGACGGGCTTTATTTGGAATACCATGAATGCGGAACTTCTGGAAATTCACGGAAGTGCGGCTTCCGGGAAGACTTTCTGCCTTAAAGATTTGCCCACAGCCACTCGTCGCGCCGAAATGGGTTTCCACATGGATAGCCGTAATTCAAAAGACGCCTCTTGGATGAACAGCCTTTGCAAGGGCTTTATTGACTTGATGTTTGTCCGTAAGGGTGACGACGGCGAAGATTATTATTCGATTCTGGACTGGAAATCCGACGTGATGGATGACCCGGATTACAGCGACAAGGATGCGCTTGCGCATAAAATCGAAGAGGAATATTCCATTCAGCGAGTGCTTTATAGCTATCTGTTGATTAAGTGGCTAAAACAGTTCTATGATGATCTTGATGAACAGCAGATTTTCGAAAAGCATTTCGGCGGCATTTACTATGCGCTTGCGCGCGGCACTCGCGCTGGGACTTGCAACGGTATTTACTGCCAAACATGGAAGAGCTATAGTGATCTTGAAAAGAGCTACCGCAATGTCGCGGCCTTAATGAAGCGCAGTGCGAAGGAGTCGGCATGAATCTCGAAACCGTAAATGTCAATGGCTCGGTAGTTGAATTTTATACCTTGCTTCGCGAGATGCGTGGGATTTCTCTCATTGCCGAGAAAATGCATAACTTGCTTTGTGCTTTGCAGCAAAAACCGCAGTTGTCTTTTGATGCGCAAAAGTTGCTGTACGTTTACCTCTCGCTGCAAGAAGACGGTAATACGCGTATTCCGCTGAATGCTGAACTGCTCTATTCTAAATGGGAACAAAAGTGGAATGGCTTGGTGGTACAGCGCCAAGAACCTTGCCCAAGTGCAGAGGTGTTCTTGCCGATTATCCGTAAAGGTGTCGAAGACCTTGTGGCGGGCAAGTATACGCAAATCATTGGCGAGGGCGCCACTCCTCTGCGCTTGCAGCAGACGCCTCAATGCGCCTACTTGATTTCGGCGAAGCATCTCGAAGACAAAAACCACATCGAAAGTATTTTTAAGTCCGGGTTCTTTAAAGAATCGCCGCTGGATAGCACCGCTATACCGCAGGCCAAGGAGTTTGTGCACGGCTTGTTGCGCGAAGGTTCGCCTATTCGCTTTGATGACCGCCAGGCCGAAGTCATCGCCCGCGGTGTATCGCAGAACTTGATTATTACGGGCGGGCCCGGCACCGGAAAGACAACGGTTATCGGATTCTTGCTCTGGAAACTTTTCGCAAGCGATGCAGACTATCTGAATTGGAATCTCTATATGGCGGCACCGAGTGGAAAAGCCGCCGACCGCCTTGCCGAAAGCATGGACGACACCCTGCGTGAAATTTCGGCGGCGGCCCGCGATGAAAATCCTCGCTTTGTAGAAAAGCTCGCCAAGGCCTCCAGCTACACGCTTCACAGACTCTTGAAGTATAGCGTTTCCAAGGGTGGATTCACTTTCAATTCTGGCAACCCGCTTCCCGAAAAGTCCATCTACATTATCGACGAAGCGAGTATGATTGATATCTCGCTGTTTGCGGCATTCTTGCAGGCGCTTCCGCCCAGCGGAAACTTCAAACTGTTTATTTTGGGCGACCCGAATCAGTTGCCCTCGGTAGATGCTGGCGCCGTGCTCGGTAACATTCTGGAATTTGACCGCAATTTCGTAGTCAAGCTGATTCGCTCTAACCGATTCAATGACGATTCTAAAATCGGTGTGCTGGCGGGTAAAATCCAGCGCGGCGAAGAAGTCGCATTTGAGGGCGTTCCCTTTGACGCTCATGCGCCCTATTGGGAGGCGACCGATAGCGTACACCAGCTGGATCTCAACCAAGGTCAAACCCTTTCGCGCAAAGAAGAACTCAATGCGGTCGAAAGTCTCGTTCGCAAGTGGACCAAGAAATTCTACGCTCCGCTGATGGACCTTGCAAACGCTGTCGATCCGGAAATGCCTTCTGGCGAGGTGACTCCCGAACAGCGGGCAATTCGCGAAAAACTTTGGAGTGTCGCAAATCAGGCTCGAATCCTTTCGGCAGAAAGGCGCGGCAATCGTGGCGTTGAAACTTTGAACCGTATGGTGGCCGAAGCCTTCGGGCAGAATGCTTTGTCGCGATTCGTCGGTCAAATCCTGATTTTCAACCGCAACCAGAACGAATTCAAACTGTACAATGGCGACACAGGAATCGTGGTGAAATCGGAACTCCACGAACAGTATTTCTTGATGCTCAAAAAGCAGTCGGAATATGTGTTCTATCCGCTTTCGTATTTTGCAGAAGATTGCTTGGAACCTTCCTTCGCTATCACCATTCACAAGTCCCAGGGCTCGGGCTATCCGAACATTATGATGTTCTTGCCCACGCGCAAGGGGCATCCACTTTTGAACCGGCAAATTCTGTATACGGGAATCACCCGAACCAAAAAGCAGAGTTTGACCATCATCGCGACTCCCGAGACGTTCAAGGCCGCCTGCGAGACGGTCATCGAACGCGACACAGGTATCGAGCTATAAAAAACGCGGCCTCACGGCCGCGCTTGCTGTTTAAATCTAATTGTCTGAATCTAGTTCCCGTATCTACAGGCTGCAATCACTTTCGTTCCGTAAATGTCCCATACGGGGTCGGAGTAATTGTAGAATGGTTCTGCG
>JAEEGL016346741.1_pt1 | contig 31751 bp, 23 predicted proteins | sample 9134231 | NCBI WGS metagenome assembly JAEEGL01 (sample SAMN16246548, study PRJNA631951) | gut metagenome | biome: gut microbiome; feature: rumen; material: fiber-attached | host: Bos | place: Iran: Karaj | collected 2018-10 | reverse complement strand
TCAACGAGGGCAAAGAACACGGCGGCAAGAACCGGAAGAAGGAGCGCTTTGAAAAGCGCGACGGGCAGCAGGAAGGCTTTTCCGGCAAGTACAACACACGAGGCAACCGCCATGGCAAACCCGAGGATGCGCAGGAGACGGTGGAAGTGACCGAGGCCGTGGAAGAGCTGTCCGCCACCGATGAGGTGCTCCTTGCGGAGGAAATGATCGTAGAAGAGACCGTGGATGTGGAACGGGAAGCCGCCGCGGGAAAGGGTAAGCATAAGTTTAAGGAGAAATCCCCCCGTTACGAGAAAAACCGCCGGGGCAGCAAGCCGCAGCAGAAAGAAGAGGCAGGCGCCGCGGCAGACGAGCAGGCGGAGACGGAAGGCAGCTCCGACAGATACCCGGAGAAAAAGGGAAAAGGCCCCCGCTATGACGGGCAGTCCAGAGCGGAGAAGCCGGAGAAGGCCGGAGCGAACGAGGGCGAAGAACACGGCGGCAAGTACCGGAAGAAGGAGCGCTTTGAAAAGCGCGACGGGCAGCAGGAAGGCTTTTCCGGCAAGTACAACAAACGAGGCAACCGCTATGGCAAACCCGAGGATGCGCAGGAGAGCGGCTGCGCCGACAAGCCGGAGGGTTTTGAAGGGTATAAGCGTGGCGATAAACCGGAAGGCGCCGAAGGGTATAAGCGCGTCGATAAACCGGAAGGCGCCGAGGGGTATAAGCGCGTAGACAGACCGGAGGGCGCCGAGGGAAATAAGCGCTATGGCAAGCAGGAAGGCGCCGAAGGGTACAGACGAAACGGCAAGCCGGAGGGAGCCAGAGAGAATAACCGTCCCGGAAAATACGGGAAAAACTACGGAAACCGGAGAGGCGGCGCGGAATCGGACGGCGCTGACAACCGGGAAGCCCAGGGCGGGCAGGCAAGAGAGAGCCGTGAGAACCAAGGCGGGCAGGCAAGAGAAGCCCGTGAAAACCAGGCAAGAGTAGACCGCGACAATCAGGGCGGCCAGGAAAACGGCGGCCGTGAGGGCTTTAACAAAGGCCATCGGGACAAGCCGTATGGCGGTCGAAACGACCGGAAGAATTTTAACAACTATAACAACCGGAAGAAGTACCGGGATCAGAGCGGCCCAGCCGGGCAGGCTGAGGCAACGACAGGCGCTCAGACTTCCGCTCCCAAAGCAGCGGAACAAAGAATTGAGTAAGGAAGGCGCCCCCTCCGCGGAAAGCCTTTTTGACTTAAGGCCGGGGGAGCGTCTGGATGACCTGGAACGAAACGGTTTTAAACTGATCCAGAACCCGTCCACTTTCTGCTTCGGGATGGACGCGGTGCTGCTCTCCGGCTTTGCCAGGGTGAAAAAAGGAGAGCGCGCGCTGGATCTTTGCAGCGGCAACGGGATTGTCGCGATCCTTCTGGCTGCCAAATCGGAGAGCAGCCGGATTGACGCGCTGGAACTGCAGCCGCAGATGGCGGAAATGGCTTGTCGGAGCGTGAAAGGAAACGGGCTATCGGACCGGGTTTTCATGGAATGCGGCGATGTGCGGGAGGCCGTGCAGAAATACGGAAAGGCAGTTTTTGACGTGATCACCTGCAACCCGCCCTACATCCGCGCCGGCCATGGCTTAGTCAATCCGACGGATGGAAAGGCCATCGCGCGGCATGAAATCTGTTGCACCTTTGAGGATGTGGCCGGGCAGAGCGCCCAGCTTTTAAAGCCGGGCGGGCGGCTGTATCTGGTGCATCGCCCGGAGCGCCTGATGGATCTTTTGTCCACCCTGCAGAAGGCCAACCTGGAGCCAAAGCGCATGAAGATGGTCCACCCGTTTATAGGCGAGCCGGCCAACATGGTCCTTTTGGAGGCGGTGCGCGGCGGCGGGAGCGCCATGCAGGTGGAGGCGCCGGTGATTGTGTACCGGGCCAAGGGAGAGTACACGGACGAAATCCGGGAAATTTACGGGTACTGACGCGCGCAGCGGCAAAACAAATCCAAGGGGAAGGAAACCTGCCATGGATGAAATCAAGCAAACGGCGGGCACGCTGTACTTATGCGCCACGCCGATCGGGAACCTGGAGGATATCACCCTGCGGGTTCTTCGGACATTAAAGGAAGTGGATCTGATTGCCGCGGAGGACACGCGCAACACGATCCGCCTCTTAAATCACTATGATATTCACACCCCGCTCACCAGCTACCACGAGTACAACCGCTTTGACAAAGCGGCCTTTCTGGTGGAAGAAATGAAGGCGGGAAAAAATATCGCGGCCGTGACGGACGCGGGAACCCCCGGCATCTCCGATCCCGGGGAGGAGCTGGCCAGGCAGGCCCTGGCGGCCGGGCTCACCGTGACGTCGCTCCCGGGGGCCTGCGCGTGTGTGACGGCGCTGACCATCTCTGGCCTTCCCACCAGGCGCTTCTCCTTTGAAGCATTCCTGCCGACGGATAAAAAAGAGCGGCAGCAGATCTTAAAGGAGCTCGAGGCGGAAACCCGCACCATGCTGATCTATGAGGCGCCGCATCACCTGGCGGCAACCTTAAAGGAGCTGGCGGAACACTTGGGGGAGGACCGCCCCTGCAGCCTCGTGAGGGAACTTACGAAGCTTCATGAAGAGGTATTTCAGACGACCCTTGGCGGCGCCTTAAAAAGGTGCGAGGAAACGCCGCCGCGGGGCGAGTATGTGATCGCCATCGAAGGACGTTCTTTAAAGGCGGCAGCCGAAGAAGAGCAGAAAAAGTGGGATGACATGCCGATGGAAGAACACATGGCGATGTATACAGCAAAGGGAATGGACAAAAAGGAGGCCATGAAGGCCGTTGCAAAAGACCGCGGAATCTCAAAGAGGGATGTGTACGCCGCGCTTTTGTAGGAAGAAGGTGCGTAAACATGGTACGGGTCGCAATCGTGGATGATGATCCCGCGGAGAGGGCGCGGATCCGGGAATGCCTGAATTACGTGACGGAACAGGAAAAGGCAGAATTTCAGGTCACTGAATTTGGAACCGGCCGGTCCTTTTTGGGCAATTACCAGCCGGTATATGACATTGTATTTATGGATATCGCCATGCCGGGGCTTGATGGGATGGCCACGGCCCGCTCCTTAAGGGAACTGGCCACGGCGGTCCTGCTGATTTTCGTCACCAGCCTGGCCCAGTATGCCTTGGAGGGCTACTCGGTGGACGCACTGGACTTCCTCTTAAAACCCATCAACCGCTATAGCTTTGCCCTGAAGATGAAGCGGGCTCTTTCTCGTACTACCCGCCGTACGGAGAATCTGGTTTCCATCAGGACGGACGGTGCCGTGCGGGCAATCTCATCGGATTGCATCCGGTATCTGGAGGTTTCCGGGCACTACATTATCTATCACACAACAGAAGGGGATTACACGGAGTACAACACCATGAAGGAGGCGCAGCGCAAGATCTGTCAGGATGGTTTTGTCCGTTGCTGCCAGTCTTATCTGGTGAATCTGCGCTATGTAACTGCGGTTTATACAGATGGGGTGCAGGTAGGGGATCGGGAGCTTCCCTTTTCCCGGGCCCAGAAAAAGCCATTTCTGGAGGCATTGTCAGATTATATGGGAGGCGGAAGATGAACAGCTTTTCTCTTGGTACGATATTTTTGTGCGTTCAGCTTCTGGCTTCGGAATTGATTTTCATGTTCGCGGCTAAAAAGAGGAAACGGTTTGCCATCCGTCTGCCGCTTGCAAGCATTGGCTATTTCTTTTTTGCTTGTATGCTTCCTTCTGTGGCGGCGTTTCACTTTCATCCTCTGTATCAGCTGGTTTGGGTGTTGGCGGTGTTTCTTGGAAGTATCGCGGTAATGGCGGTATGCTTTCAGCTGAAATGGTGGCCGCTCTTTTCTCTGTGCGTGGCGGGGTACGCTGTGCAGCACATCGGGTTTCATGTCTGCAACCTGATTGGGCATACACAGGTGTTCACAGGGGCGGCCGGAAGTCTGATTTCCCGAAGTATGCGGATTGAAATGTTGTTTCTTCCGGGTATCTATCTGATTATGTTCTTGATTTTCGGCCTGTTTTGCGCCCAAAATGAGATCTGGAAGAAAGTAGATATGCGCTTTGGCGGAATTTCTGTCATTACGGTTTTCATATGTGTGGGGGTGACCAGACTTACCAGGCAGCTTGGGGAGTACAACACGATCAGCGTAAGCATCTACGCGATCCTTTGCTGTCTGTTGGCGCTTGTGGTGCAGCTGATCCTTTTTCAGGTGGTGGATCTTCAGAACGAAAATATCCTGGTGCACGCGCTCTGGCAGGAGGATCGCCGCCAGTATGAGCTGAGCAAGAAAACCATCGATTTGATCAACATCAAATCCCATGACCTGAAGCATAAGTTGTCGAGTCTTCAGGCGTGTTTGCCGGAGGAAGAAATTGAATCCATCAAGAATATCCTTCGCATTTATGACAGCAACTACAAGACTGGCAACAGCGCGCTGGATGTTCTTCTCACAGAGAGCAGCCTTCACTGTGCGGAACAAGGAATTCTTCTGACATTTACCGGTAACGGGCAGGATTTAGCCTTCATGAATGATATGGATGTCTATTCTCTCTTTGGAAACGCGATTTCCAATGCCATCGAGGCGGCGCAGAAGCTGGAAGATCCGAATAAGAAGCTGGTGAATATCGTGGTGGAGCGCCTGGGAGATCTGGTGAACATTAGTGTGGCCAACTATTTTTCCGGTTTCCTTCGCATGGTGGACGACATTCCTGAGACGACAAAGAAAGAAGAAGAAGGGTACCACGGCTTTGGCATGAAGAGCATGCGTCTCCTGGCCGGAAAATATGGCGGGGGACTATCTATTCGCATTCAGGAGGATTTGTTCACGTTAGGCGTTTATTTGTTTAACACCTAACGCAATCCCGGTTCAAGAGGGGAGCTTGATCGGAACAAAGCCTTGAAGGCAGAAGCAGGGGAGGGAAGGAATGTGTCAGCTGCAGTACGGGTAGCGATTGTAGACGATGATCCTGCGGAGAGAGCCAGGATAAAAGAATGCCTGCAATATGTTTCCGAGCAGGAGAATATAGAGTTTTTAACGGAAGAGTTCGAAACGGGGAGATCCTTTCTGGGCAACTATCGGCCGGTTTTTGATATCGTGTTTATGGATATCGCCATGCCGGGAATAGACGGAATGGCCACGGCCAGGTCGCTTCGGGAAATGGATACGGTGATTGTCCTGATTTTTGTCACCAATCTGGCCCAATACGCGTTGGAGGGATATTCCGTGGATGCCCTGGATTTTGTGCTAAAGCCCATTAACCGTTATAGTTTTGCATTGAAGATGAAACGTGCTTTAACACGCATTCATCATCGTTTTCAGGATGTGATATCTGTGAAGACCGACGGCTCCGTGCGCGGCATACCGCTAGAATCAATCCTTTATCTGGAGGTTTCCGGACATTATATTATTTATCACACCATGGAAGGAGACTATGCTGAGTACAGTACGATGAAAGAAGCAGAGAAAAAAATAAACCGGGACAGTTTCGCCCGGTGCAGCCAATCGTTTCTTGTGAACTTGTACCATGTAACCTCTGCCGGCAGGGAAACGGTTTTGGTAAGGGATAAAGAGCTCCCGATTTCCAGGCCTCAAAAAAGACTGTTTTTAGAAGCCCTGTCCCGGTATATAGGAGGCCGTTGATGAACACAATAGGAACCTGTTTGTTTGAACTGCAGCTTTTGACTGCGGAAATGATTTTTATGTATCCTGCAGACAAAAGAGCCCGCTTCGGCTTACGCTTTTTGTCTGCAGCGCTTGTGTACCTGTGCTTTGGGTGGCTCCTGCCGCCGCTTGGCGTATTTCATTATCATCCGATCTACCAGCTCATCCGTATACTTCTTTTGTTCGCGGGCAGCATAGGTGTTATGGCCTTCTCGTTTTATTTGAGAGGGTGGCCGCTGTTTTCCCTATGTGTGGCCGGATATGCCGTACAGCATATTGCATATCATGTGTGTGCCATGATCAGTCATACGACATTGTTTACCGGCTTTACCAGTAATCTGCTAAGCAGGATCAATCTGATTGAGATTTGTTTTTTTCCGGTCATCTATCTGCTGATGTTTTTGGGTTTCGGACTTTTCTGTGCGAAAAAGGAATGCTGGAAGAAGGCGGATGCCCGATTTGTCTCGATTTCCTTCATAACGGTTTTTATCTGTATAGGGGTAACCAGGCTGACAAGATATCTGCATGAGATGAACACGATCAGTGTCAGCATCTATGCGATATTATGCTGCTTTTTGGCGCTGGTGGTGCAGTTGGTGCTGGTTAAGATGGTAGATCTTCAGAATGAAAATGCAACCATGCAGGCCATGTGGAAGGAGGATCGCAGGCAATTCGAGCTGAGCAAAAAAACCATTGATCTGATCAATATTAAATCCCATGATTTAAAGCATAAAATGGCTGGCCTGAAAGGGCGTCTGCCGGACGAGGAAGTGAATTCCATCCGTGAGGCAGTACGGATTTATGACAGCTATTACAAGACCGGAAATGAAGCGTTGGATGTTCTTCTCACAGAGAGCACCTTACATTGCGGCGCGGAAGGAATCCTGTTAACATTTACCGGAAATGGAAAAGAACTGTCCTTCATGAACGTGACAGATGTTTACTCTCTGTTTGGGAACGCTATTTCCAATGCGGTGGAGGCAGTACTTCATGTGGAGGATCCGGAAAAAAGACTGGTGGACATTGTTCTGGAGCGCTGCGGGAGCATGGTTAATATCTCCGTGAGTAATTATTTCTGTGGGCTGGTCCGCATGGTGGACGGGCTGCCGGAGACTACCAAGGAAAAGGAGGAGGGCTACCACGGGTTTGGAATGAAAAGCATGCGTCTTCTTGCCGAGAAATATGGCGGCGGTCTTTCCGTGGAAGTGCAAGGGGATTTATTCAGCCTGGATGTGTACCTTTTTAGTGAATAATAGACAGAATATTCTGAAAAAAGACAGCTTTTTCTGAAAACCTGTCTTTTTTTTTGTTTTTTGATAGCATATGGGTAAATGATATGGGCGTAATTGCCTAAAAAAAGGAGGAAATCAATGAAAGGATTTTTCGAAGGCAGAAGAGCTGGCTTTTATGTGTCCATCATTCTGGCTGTACTCTCCTGCGTTACGGCGTTTGTCTATTCGTCGGCCTACGGAAAGTACGCATCCATGAGCGGGATGATCGTCTGGCTGCTGGTCGCAAGTGCTGTTATCGCGGTGGTTTTATCCGCTGCAAGGATTGGGCGTTTTGTATGCTGGTTGCAGGCAGGAGCGATCTTCCTGGCTGTGCTTGAGTTCATCAAAACTCAGTACAGTTATGTGGCCGTAGTCCTGGTCGGTATTGACCTGAACAGCTTCAGCTCCCAGTTCATGACCTGCGCAGTGTTATTGTGTGTCTGCCTGGTCATTGGCATCATCAACATTTATCTGAAACAGGAGGAGAAAAATGTCGGCTAAAGAAGTACTGAAAAAAACAGCGATTGTTGTAACAGCTTTGGCGCTGGGCATTTCTACCACGGCGACCACGATCATGGTGGCCAACAGCGATACCGTTACGGCCGCTCTTGGACAGACCAATTCGAAGATCGAAGAAATTCCCGGCGATGAGGTCATCGATCTGGAACATGGATACAAGTCTAACTACGCCAGCATCAAGGAGCTGGTCGCGGCCGGGTTTGAAATTCAGGAAAGAGAGCAGGCGGAAGGTACCGTCCTGTTAAAGAATGAAAACAATGCTCTTCCGCTGGAAAAAGGCGCGAAGGTGACGGTGCTTGGCGTTACCGGTTCGGCTCCGTTTTATGGCGCCAGCGGCTCTGGCGGTATCAATACGGCGGAGGCGATCAGCTGGTATGACGCGTTCCGCGGATATTATCATGATGCAACGCATCTGAAAGATCTGGCAAAGGGAGACGCGTATCTCAATCTGAACGAAAAGATGTGTGACCAGTATTTCAAATGGTCAGAAGTAGTCACTCCTGGCGGTTGGGGTACACCGGCGGTCTATGGCGATGAATATGTTGCCGAATACGGACCGACCAGTTCCACCACCAAGGTTCATATCGGCGACGCCCCCTGGAGCGCCATCGAACAGACAGAAGGTTATAAAGAGATAGCAGACTACGGCGATGCTGCTATCTATATTATCAAGAGAACCGGCGGCGAAGGGTATGATCTTCCGGCAACCAGCGGAAGAAACGAGCAGTATGGGAATATGGACTATGCGGCTCCTTCCGAAAACGATGGTATGTACGGCGATTACCTGCAGCTGTCCGAGACCGAGATCTCCGTTCTGGAAGGGTTAAAGAGCTTGAAGGAGCAGGGCACCATCAAGAAGATCGTCCTGATCCTGAACATGGCCAGCACCATCCAGTTGGATTTCCTGAAGAGCGATGCGTATGGCATCGATGCCTGCCTGTGGACCGGCTCTGTCGGTGAGGTGGGAACGGTTGCGGTTGCCAAGCTCTTAACCGGCGAGTACAATTTCTCCGGCGGCGCATCCTCCACGCTTTGGGCGGATCACCTGAAGAACCCGGTCAACAACAACTTTACCGATCAGAACTATTTCTTTACCTACGCGAATTATGAGGACTTCGGGTTTATCAACCCGGCCTTGGAAAACTCCTATCAGTCTACGTTTACCACCTACATGGTCTATCAGGAAGGCATGTACCTGGGTTACAAGTACACCGAAACGCGCTATGAAGACTATGTGGCTGGTGCTGCGAAGGTCGGAAATTACAAGTACGATGAGGTTGTCGCGTATCCGTTCGGCTACGGGTTAAGCTATACGACGTTTGATTTCTCGGATCTCTCTGTCAGAAACAACAATGGCAGCTATACCGTCAGTGTGAAGGTGACAAACAGTGGTGCGGTTGCAGGCAAGACGCCGGTTCAGATCTATATCGCGAAACCATATGAGAGCTACGCGAAGGAAAACAAGATTCAGGTTCCTTCTGTACAACTGATTGACTTCGGAAAGACGTCCGTCCTGGCACCCGGCGCATCGGAGACGGTTACGATCGAAATCAGCGAAAAGTATTTCACAACCTATGATACCTTTGGAGCGGGCACGTACGTGCTGATGCCCGGGGATTATTATCTGATCGCGGCAAAAGATGCCCATGAGGCGGTAAACAGCCTCCTGGCAGCCAAGGGCTTTACTCCGGAAAATACGAATGGACGCATGGATGCTGCCGGAAACAAGAATTTGGCCGCAAAGGTAACCTGTAGCCTGGATACCTTTACATATTCCTTCTCCTCCGAGACCGGCAATCCGATCCAGAATGTATTTACCTTTGCTGATATCAATACCTATGAAGGCAGAGGAAACAATTCCGTAGAGTATTACAGTCGTGAAAACTGGGAAGCGGTTCCCGAGCTGGAAAGAAAAGCGGACGGTACCCTTGTGAAGCACAACGCGGTTCTGACCATGACGCAGACGATGGCGGATGAGCTTCGCGATCAGATGGATGCCGCCAAGGTTATGGAAAAGGGCGGGGAATACCCGACCTATGGAGCCCAAAACGGACTCATTCTGTTAGATTTAAAGGGCCTTTCCTATGAAGACCCGCTCTGGGAGGATCTGCTGGATGAAATGACCTGGGATGAGACCGTGGATCTTCTGTCCAACGGTCGTCACAAGACGCAGGCAATCCAAAGTGTTTCCAAGCCTTCGACCGGCGATGAGAACGGCCCGAACGGCTTCAGCCAGAGATACAATGCCAAGGGTGAGGGCAGCCGTTTCTTTGGACCTACCAACCCTTATGCGGAGCGTATTGGAGATCCGGATCTGGGCCAGGGATACACCTCCACCGGCTTCTCCTCCAATGGCGTGCTGGCCGCTACCTTCAACCGTGAAATCGCGAAGGAAGTGGGACGTCAGATTGGTGAAGAAGGTTACTGGGCAGGACAGGCCGGACTTCTTGGCGGCGGCTACAACATTCAGAGAAGTCCTTATGCGGGCAGAACCGCAGAGTACTATTCGGAAGACGCGATGCTGACCGGTCTGCTGGGTGCGGTAGAGACGGCGGCGACCGAGTCCATCGGTGTACACTGCTTCGTCAAGCACTGTGCGTTAAACGAGTCTGAGACCGGACGTCACGGCGTCCAGGAATGGATTACCGAGCAGGCGCTTCGTGAGAACTACCTGCGTGCGTTTGAAATTGTCTTTGAGGAAGGCGGAGCCTTCAATACGATGACAGCCTTCAACCGTATGGGTACCATCGCGGTCGCGAACTGCGTAGATTTTGCGCAGAAGTGGCTGAGAAGCGAGTGTGGCCTTCCGGGTATCGTGGAAACTGACGCAGCCGGCGATATGACTGACGGCGCGCACGGCGAGGCCTATGTCTCCCGTATCGTCAACGTCTACACAGGCGCTTCTGATTTAAATGAGTACAATTATGCGGCGGATGCCCCGGATTATACCGGTTCTACGTATACCTATCTGTCCTTCGCACCGGTGGAAGCCGGCGGCAAGGGAGAGTACGGCAAGTTAGGCCAAGCCATGAGAGAGGCTTCCAAGCGAATTCTGTACGCAACCCTGAATTCCAACGCCATCTGCGGCTACAGCCAGAACGTTCGTATCGTTCGCGTGACGCCGCCCTGGCAGACGCTGATGGAAAGACTGAATCTCGCCTTCATCATTCTGTTCGCCTTAAGCGTCCTGTGGGGCGTGGTCGGTCTTTTCAGGAATAAAAAGGCTGCGTAAGGAATAAGTAGTCAAAATGCAACTTGAAAACCAGTTTAAGAAAGGAGAAAGACGTATGAAGAAGTTTACCTGGTTACTGATGACAATCGGTCTGCTGTTGTTTGGAACATCGGCGATAGCAGACGGCGAGTTCATTGAGGTGGCGGATGTAGGTGGCATTGAAGGGAGCTGCTACTACCTGTATACGCCGACGGAGATGTACAATCCGTCCGCGATGATGACCCCTGTGGTGTATCTGTATCCGGACAAGGCCTACGCGGATAAGGATGCAGCGTTCGCGGAAATGAAAGACCTGGGTCTGATTGACATTGCGGAAGCGGAAAAAGGCGCGATTATTGTTGTAAATCCTCTGGGAGAAACGTATACCAAGGCGGATGTCGATGTGTTCGAGGCCATCGAAGCCGATATTTATTACGCAAGCCGCGGCGGCGGAAACCATGCCTTTACGCAGCACAACCTGCAGTATGTCATCGGTGAAGGCGCCGGCGCCACCTTTATCAACGAGTGCCTGAGCCAGGACTGCAAGCGTATTGCCGGCGTTATGACCTTCGGCGGCGAGTACAATTTCGCGTATCAGCTGTATAATCTTCCTGCCTACATCGTTTCCGGCAGCGAAGGCGCCGTTGAGTACTTCAAGGGCACAAACAAGACGGATGCCGAGATGACAGAAGAAGGAAAGACGATTTACTACAATACCATCAATCCGATCCAGAAGGTGATCGTAAGCGACAAAGAAGCGACGGAATTCGACAAAGAGCTGATCGCGGACTGCTGGGAATCCATGTTCCGCTACACCACTCGTCTGAGCCTTACCGAGTCGTCGTTCTCGTTCCCTTTTCCTAAGTACAATACGGCGGATTACACCCTGATGTCCCGCCCGAACTACAAGGCTGCAGGAATGGAAGTCGTTGAACACGGCGGAAACCCGCTGTGGGAGGATGATAAGGGCGCAACCTGGTACGAATTTGTTCCCGCTGCCGTTCAGAATGCGAAGGAAGGCGAGACATTCCCGCTTCTTCTGGTTCTTCACGGTGCGAACAACCATGCTATTTTCGAAGCGGAATCCAATGGCTGGGCACAGCTTGCCATTGATCACAATCTGATTGCGGTATCGCCGATGGCACCCCGCTTTGGCGTCAGTGAAAGCGATATTGAGAGTATGTTTGGCCTGATCGATTATATGATTGAAAAGTATCCGGTGGACATTTCCCGCATCTACGTGGTAGGCTTCTCTATGGGCGGCATGAATACATTCTCCTTGGTCAATGCGAAGCCCGAGCTGTTTGCGGCGGCGGCCCCCATGGCGGCTCCGTTCTACAGAGGTATCACGATCGACCCTGCCGCCTATGACTATGATATCGATATCCCGATCTGCATCCTGGGCAACCAGTTTGACGAGAACAACGCCAATTGCGGCGTGCTGGACAACAGCTATAAGTTCCCGGAGGAGTTTAACGATCTAGCAGCTCTGAATGAGGCTACCTTAGATGACGGAACAGTAGATATTGAAGCGTATCCTTACTGGGGCGTTCCTTTCGAAAATACGCGTCGCTACATGAATAAGGCCGGTTTTGCGTTTAACGCAGGTGCCCGTTATGATGAAAACGGTGTTCCCATGGTTTACAGCCTGTGGGTTGAAGACCTGACTCACAATCACTTCGTGGAAGATGCGGAAATGATCTGGAAGTGGATGCAGAACTTCAGCCGTGATCCTGAAACCAAGGCCATCATTTACAGCGCGGAATAAAGAATCAATATCCCTTCGGCAAGCACATCTGATGCGCGCCGAAGGGGCGTATGATAAGATACAGGAGAAAAGGACGGCAGCGTTAGCTGCCGTCTTTTGGCATTTTTTTAGTCCCGTTGCGGGAGCAAAGAAAACGCAGGTGCAATCGGATAAGTTCTTTATGCCAGATGCCGGAAGGCCCGCATCACACTCTGCAGGATGGCCAGGCTGATGGCGCGGCCGCGGCTGACGAGAACGTCCTGGTAGTCGCTACCGACGCCTGTGGTGCCGTTTGCGAGCGTGTAGCGGGAGCGGTCCTGGTAGCGGGTGGCTTCTTCTTTCAGGAGCCGGTTCATGTCCGGGCTTTCCACGCGCAGCATCAGTTCCGTGTCCAGATAGACGCTTCGGATGTCGGAATTGCAGGACCCCACGTAGGAGATCTCGTCATCCACCAGAAGGAGCTTGGAATGGAAGGGGTAATCCCCCAGGTATTCGTAGACGTTGACGCCGGTGGAAAGGACGTTTTCCCGATAGTTTAAGTAATCGACGCCGGCGACCGGGTTGGAGCCGCCTTCGGCCGCGTTGATTAGAACATCCAGCTGCCTTGCCGTGGAGGATGCCTTTTGCAGAGTTTCATACATCTCGCTGCTGCACACCAGGTACGGCGTCTGGAGGAGAATGTCCGAGCCCTCGTGCATGTCAGCGGCCATTTCATTCCATAAAAGGGGATCCTTGTAGCCGTTGTAGGCCGGGTTGGAGTACAGGCATAACGAGGCGGAGAAGAAAGTTTCCGGGCCTTCGTACGGGTTTGCGAGGCGCTTTTCCTGGTAGCGGGTAAGGAGCTCTTTGCCCCCATCGCCCGGAAGGGAAAGAGACTGGCAGCAGTCCAGGTTCCAGACGGCTTCCGCGTACAGGCGGAGTTGCTTATAGGCGCGCCCTTTCCCTGGCTCCGTCTCCATGACGACAAAGTCCCGGTCGTGCTTTTTGGCGCTGTCCTCCACGTAATCGCCAAAGAAGGCGCTGCTGATGTTGCGCCCGCTGATGAGGAAGTACGTGTCATCCACCAGAATGTACTTGTCGTGCATGCGGTAGTTGATCCGCCATGGCGCGTGCAGGAAGAGAGGATTGTAGACCTTCACCTCCACGTTTTCGTGGGAGGAAAGGGTCCGAAAATCCCGCGTATGAAACAGGTTGTAAAACAGGCAGGTGCCATCTACGAGGAGGCGCACTTTGACGCCGCGATCCGCCGCGGCATACAGGCCGCTTAAGATATCCGCGCCGGCCTCGTCGTCATGCATTTCGAAGATGGCCATAAACAGCGTTTCCTTCGCCTGCTCCATCAGCCACAGGCGCTCCGCGAGCGCCTCGTTGTTATCGCCCACATAGGCGATTTTTTCGGGGGCTTCGCCGACGGCAGCCTCCATGGCTTTGGCTGTTATGTTCCAGCTTTCGCGGTTGCTCTCCCGCACCGTATGGCTCCAGCACGGCAGGGTCAGCCCGATGAATTCATAAACGGCAAAAGCAATCCAGAGCCACCAGATGCGAAAACGCCGCTTTTTTGTTTTTTCCATTTGACAATCCTTGCTCCTGTTCAAAAGCGTGGGAACAGGAATTCCTTTCTTTTCAAAGTGTAAAAAAGGGGTTGTTCGTGTCGGCAAAGTCAATGATTTTTCGCTTGACACAGGGCGAGGGTGTCCGTTAAACTGTAGGTACAAAGTAGCCGTTTAGCACGGAATTTTTCCGCGCATAAATGGTTACGAAACACGGTTGTTCAGCGCCAAAGTACGGCATAGCAGCGCTGAGCAGATTTCCAAAATCATATACCTTAAGGAGGGAAAAATCAATGTCATCTTTTGCCGAAAAACACCCGAAGGCAGCACAGTGGATCCGTGAAGGCGGCCTGTTCCTGATCTTCAGCTACGTTGTCACGTTCTTAAAGTGGCTTCTGTTAACCGTTCTGCAGCCGCTGTTCCAGAACCTCATCGGTGATGTGGAATGGGTATGGCCCAACATTCCGATTGAGCTGTTCGGAGTTCCGATCAACTTCTCCATCATCGGCAACACCTTAGCTGCCGGCGGTCTGGCCTTCACCATCGCGAACCTGATCACCATCTTCTTTGGTGAGTGCGTGAACTTCCCTCTTCAGAGAAATATCACCTTCCGCAGCCACGGCCCGGTTGTTCCGCAGATCATCTGCCACTTCCTGGCTACGATCGCTGTGTTCCTGGTCATGAACCTGTTCACGAACATCTGGAACCCGGTTACGGCGCACTTTAACATTCCTCAGGGCATCGCCAACATCGTGACGACCGTTGTCACCGGTGGTGTTGCCATGATCATCATCTTCGCCGTCGATAAGACCATCTTCTCCGAAAACTTCGGAAAGAAGAAGGAAGAGGCTTAAAGCCGTCGCTTGCGATTTGTGCAGGTTTTATGGAGCCTGGCCCCCATGGGGCCGGGCTTTTTTGAATTGTTGAGTGCTAACCGGTAGGTAGTGAGTCAAAAAGCTCTGCAGTCAGAACCCTTAAAGGATCTTTTTTTATTATAGACTTGAAATCTATACAAAATGGAAAGAGTTTATGATATTATGATTACGAAGACAGATGTCTCAGGAAACACAGCCAATGCCATTCAGGTAAGCTATAGCTTTGCACATCTGGTGGCAGGAGACATACCCTGGCAAGAAAAAACGGCGGAAAGGTATGCTTGATGCTGTGGATACCGCGGTAGGAGACAAACTTTAGCGAGAAAAAGACAGAAAGGGGATTTTTATGAATTCATTGTGGAAACGTTTGGCGGCCTTATCTCTGGCCGTACTGGTTGGAGCAGGCAGCTTTCTGATGGCAGCACCCTTACAGGCAGATGCAACCGCATCGCCGTTTGGCCGCGGCAGCAAGGCGGCGCAGGCGCAGGAGTCGGCAGAGGCCGCGGAAAATGAGAGCGTAGAGGCGATCAAGCCGGAGACGGAAGAACCGACAACCGTCGCGGAGCCTGAAACGGAAGCGCCTGAAACTGCCGCAGAGCCGGAAACGGCAGTACCTTGGCAGGAGACGCCCGAGACAGAGCCGCAGGAGACGGATGTGGACCTGGCGAGCGCCCAGGAGGCGTTTGACGCTCTCACGCAGGAGCTGTTCCTGCAGATCATGAGCGACAATGCGCTGGATCTGCACTATACCCTTCGCTACCCCGAAAACTATGGCATCACGGATGCGCCGGCCACCTTCGGCACCTACTCCCTGGAGTTCATGGAGGAGGACAAGCTGGATACGGAGGAGAAGCTGGCACAGTTAAAAGCCATCGACCGGGAACTTCTGACGAAGGACAGCCAGGTGGTGTACGACATCCTGTTGGATACGATGGAATCCTCTCTGGCGGTGTCCGAGTTCCCGCTGTATGATGAGCAGCTGAGCCCCACTACCGGCATTCAGACCAATCTTCCGATTTTGATGGCGGAATATACCTTCAACAATAAAAAGGATGTAGACACGTACCTGGCGCTGCTGCGCGATCTGCCGGCGTTCTACGATCAGATCATCGCCTTTGAGCAGAAGAAATCCGAGGCGGGCCTGTTCATGAGCGATGTGGCCGTGGATGATCTGGTGGAAAGCTGCACAGCCTTTTTACAGGATCAGGAAAATCATTATCTGATCACTACCTTTGATACCCGCGTGGATGCGCTTTCCGATTTGACACAGGAGGAGAAGGCGTCCTATAAGGAGCAGAACAAGGCGGCCTTTAAAGAGGCGGTCATCCCGGCGTATGAAAACCTGATCGCCGGTCTTACGGCGTTAAAAGGAACCGGCAAGAATGAGATTGGCCTGGCGGGACTTCCGGAGGGCAAAGCGTATTATGAAGCTTTGGTGGCGCAGACCACCGGAACCCGGTATTCCGTCGAGGAGCTGATCGAGCAGGTGGAAACCACGATGTCCAAGGACATGATGGCCCTCAGCTTCCAGGCGCTTCTTCATCCGAAGGCTGTAGAAAAGCTGGAAAGCTTTTCTTTTAGCCACACGGACCCGGAAGAAATTCTGACGGTTTTGCAGGAAAAGATTAAGGACGAGTTCCCGGCTCTTCCGCCCACCAGTTACACGATCAAGCACGTGCCGGAAGCCCTGCAGGGCGAGATGAGCCCCGCGTTTTATCTGACTCCCTGCGTGGACGATTACAGCATGAACAGCATCTACATCAACGATGGAAGTCTGGATGCAAGCAGCCTGTTCTCCACCCTGGCGCATGAAGGCTTCCCGGGCCACCTGGTGCAGACCGTGTACGCGCTCGCGAACCTGAAAAATCCTGTCCTGGCTGTCATTTCCTGCCCCGGCTACTCGGAAGGCTGGGCAACGTATGTGGAGATGCAGTCGTTTTTGTGGGATGAAGGCACGGATAAGAACGTGCTGAAAATCATGCAGCTGAACCAGCAGGCTACGCTGGCGCTCTATGCATTGGCTGACCTGTACATCCACTACGAAGGCTACAGCCGTGAGCAGATCGGAGAGTTTCTGATGACGAATTTCGGCATTGACGATGTCGAAGTCCAGAATGAGTTTTACAACTATATTATGGAATCCCCCACGAACTATCTGTGGTACTATGTAGGCTACCTGGAATTCCGCCAGATGCGGGAGGAAGCGGAAGACACGCTGGGAAGAAAGTTTGACGCGCTTGCCTTTAACACATTCCTCTTGGACAAGGGAGACTGTTCCTTCCGCGTTCTGCGTCGTTACTTTGACGAGTGGCTGGCGGAGCAGAAATAGAAGTTGACAGGGAAGTGTGACAGGGGACGGGCCTGCGTCACAAAAGCCGACAACTGTCAGCTTTTGTGACACAGGCCCGTCCCCTGTCACAGACGAGGATGGTATTACCGCAGAGAGCCTGACGATGGTTGAGGTATATGGCGCTTCCGCGCCGCCACAAAATGCTGTGGTATTTACCTGTGATCATCCGTTCCTTTTTGGAATAGAAGGGCAGGATGGAGCATGGCTGTATGCGGGAGTGATCCAGAATCCGGCTGAATAAACCAGCCAGGGAATGTCAGGCGGGTGCCATGGAACGGTTCTTCCGGCAGGAGATCTGCCGGGAGAACCGTCCCATGCCCCCAAATAGGGATAGTAGGATGAAAGATAAGAAGCAAAATCTGTGGGATGATTCCAGATGCCTTGCTGCTGTACGAACAGCGCTGCTAGTTCTGGCTGTTATCTTGATTATTCATGGGATTTTAAACGGAAGCATGAAGGATGTCTTTCAAAAAGCCGTCCGGATTTGTATGGAGTGTATTGGCCTTGGGTAAGATGAAAAGCTGGTTTGTGGCGCACCGGCCGTCAAAGCGCCGCCTTGTGCAGCTGTATTGTGCGCTGCTCGTAAACGCAAATCTGAAAGGCTTTGTGGAGGGGAAGATCTACACTGGGCCTTTAAAGAATGCCTGTGCTCCCGGTTTAAACTGTTACTCCTGCCCCGGAGCTGTCCTTGCCTGCCCTTTAGGCGCGCTGCAAAACGCCGTGGCGTCTTCCGGAGCAAGAGCCGGAACCTATGTGCTGGGCATTTTGATGCTGTATGGCCTGATCGCGGGGCGCACCATCTGCGGATGGCTGTGTCCCTTTGGCCTGGTGCAGGAGCTTTTGCATAAGATTCCCACACCCAAGATCCCTAAAGGGTCGGTGACAAGGGCCCTGTCTTACCTGAAATATATCATCCTTGCTGTCTTTGTAGTGCTTCTGCCGCTATGGTATGCCGTATCGCAGGGCCTGCCTGTGCCGGCCTTTTGTAAATACATATGCCCGGCCGGGACACTGGAAGGCGCAGGTGGACTCCTGGCGCATCCGAATAATAGCTACCTGTATGCCCTGTTAGGCGAATTGTTTACCAGAAAAGCTGTGATCCTGGTGGCGGTGGCGATACTTTGTGTTTTCTGTTACCGCGCCTTCTGCCGCTTTATCTGCCCTCTGGGTGCCATCTACAGTCTTTTTTCGCGGGTGGCTATCATCGGGGTGAAGGTGGAAGAAGCTTCGTGTATCAACTGCGGCGAGTGCATACGGAAGTGCAAAATGGATATCCGGAAGGTGGGAGACCATGAGTGCATCCACTGTGGCGAGTGCATATCCTCCTGCCCCACAAAGGCAATCTCCATCAAGGCTGGGAAGATTGTGCTGGCAGCGCCGGAGAAATTGTGACAGTGTGACAGGGGACGGACCAGAGTGTGACAGGGGACGGACCTGTGTCACATTTTCCAAATGTGACACAGGTCCGTCCCCTGTCACACTCACATCATAATATGAGGGAAAAACTATGTCTGAAGCAGCACTTCAAATTCATAACATTCCGCCTTTGTACGACGAGCGATCCCAGGTGTTGATCCTGGGATCGTTTCCGTCTGTCAAATCGCGGGAAGCAAAGTTTTTTTATGGACATCCGCAGAACCGTTTCTGGAAGGTGGTGGCGGCACTGACGAATGAGCCGGTGCCACAGACCGTTCCGGAGAAGAAGGCGTTGGCGCTTTCCCATGGCATTGCGATGTGGGACGTGATCGGGCAGTGCGTGATCACGGGATCTTCCGATACTTCCATCAAGGATGTGGTTCCGAATGACATTCGGGTGATCCTGCAGGCAGCGCCTATCCGGCAGATTGTTTGCAATGGGACGAAGTCATTTGAAATGTATCAGAAATACCTGCTCCCGCTGACGGGAAGGGGGGCCGTACGCCTGCCGTCTACAAGCCCGGCCAACGCGGCCTGTTCGTTAGAGAAGCTTAAAGGAAAATGGGCAGATACCCTTTCAGAATACCTGTTATGACGAGAAAATCATTGAATCCCGGCAGTCTTCTGGTATAATAGTTCGCGAAAGCGGGATCCTTAAAAAAGAGCGGTCAGTTATTCGTGAAACTTAAAGTCCGGATCACGCTCCCAAAAGGAACCCGCCAAAAGAATTCAAGGAGGAAAAGGAACATGAAGAAACGGATGAGTGCAGCCTTTCTGGCGCTTTGCCTGGTTTTCAGCCTTCTGCTTGGTTCTGTCAGCTCATTTGCGGACGAAGCCGAGAGCAAGGCAGCTGAGACCGAAGCAGCGGCAGAGGTGGCAGCAGAAGCGGAAGCCGAAGAGGTGGCGGCCGCCGGCCAGTATAAGGACGGCGTCTATTCCGCCACGACGATTGGCGCGGACATGGCCGGAAGCGGTGATCTGACGGCAACCGTCACGATTGAAAACGGCGTCATCAAGTCGGTCGAAATCGTAGCTCCCAGGGATAATGCCAGCCTGGGTATGATGGCGATCGCCGCGCTTCCGTCCAAGATTGTGGAAGCGAACGGCACGGAAGGCGTGGATGTGACAATGGGTGCTTCCCTGACCAGTGACGCCATCTTCCGGGCTGTGAACATGTGCCTGGAGGAGGCAAAGGTGGAAGCTGCACCTGAGACCGAGGAAGCCACGGAAGAAGCCGGAAGTGAAGCAGAGACCGAGGAAGCCACGGAAGAAGCCGGAAGTGAAGCAGAGACCGAGGAAGCCACGGAAGAAGCTGAAACCGAGGAAGCTACCGAAGTCCAGACCGAGGAAGCCACGGAAGAAGCCGGAACCGAAGCTGAAACCGAGGAAGCCACCGAGGCTGAGCCCACAAAAGAGGCTGAAACCGAAGGCGCGGAAGAACCCGGAACCGAAGTGGAAACCATGATCACGCTGCCGGCAGACTTGATGCCGGGCACCGAAGTGAGCGGCTTTGAAGTCGTGGAAGTCAAGGACTTCCCGCTGATCGGCGGCGTAGCCGTGTACTTTGAGCATCAGAGAACCGGCGCGAAGGTCATCTACATCGCGAACGACGATACGAACCGCGTGTTTGATCTGACCTTCCTGACCCGTTCGATCGACAACACGGGTCTGCCGCACGTGTTTGAGCATGCGACCCTGGACGGCTCCGAAAAGTATCCGTCCAAGACCCTGTTCTTTAACCTGATTTACCAGAGCTATCAGACGTACATGAACGCTTCCACCTACGACTGCATGACCACCTTCCCTGTGGCCAGCCTGTCGGAGGCGCAGCTTTTAAAACTGGCGGATTACTACACCGACAGCTGCTTAAATCCGATGATCATGGAGGATGAGAGCATCTTCCGCGAGGAAGCATGGCGTTACCGCATGGCGAGCGCCGACGCCCCGCTTACCATCGAGGGCACCGTGTACTCGGAGATGCTGGGCGCGAACACCCTGCCCACGCAGGCGTACCACAACTACACGAAGGTCACCTTCCCGGGATCCTACTTAGGATTTGTCTCCGGTGGCGACACGGCCTACATTCCGGACATGACCTGGGAGAGCTTAAAGAGCTACCACGATCTGTTCTATCATCCGTCCAACTGCGTCGGCTATCTGTACGGTGAAATTGAGGATTATCCGGCGTTCTTACAGCTTCTGGATGATGCGTTCGCACCGTTTGAAAAGCGCGAGTTTGTCTTTGAAGACGCGGATTATGAGCCCATCACCGCGCCGGTTGTGGAAGAGCTGGCCTACCCGGTGGAAGCGGGTTCGGACACCAACCACACCGCCAGCATTTACTACAGCTACGTCTGCCGCGATGTGGAAGACGAAGAAATTCTGCAGCTTGACACCCTGACGGATCTTCTGGTCGAGGAAGCATCGCCCTTAAAGCAGGCCCTCAAGAAGGCTCTGCCGTACGCTAGCTTCTCCTGCTTTATCGAGATGGCGGGTCCGGAGCCGGCGATCGTCTTTGCCGTGGACAATGTGAACCGCGAGGATGCGGAAGTTTTCAAGAATACCGTGGACACCATTCTTGCCCAGGTGGCGGAGAACGGCTTTGACCAGGCGATGGTTGATTCTGTCATGGCGGGTCTTGCCATGAGCACACGCTTAACCCGCGAGGCATCGGATGTCGGCGTGGAGAGCATCATCCCCAACATGGCGTACAATTACGCCTGCACTGGCAACATCTGGCAGTATCTGGACTATGTGGATGCGTTAAATCAGATGGATGTCTGGAACGCGGAAGGCCGCTACGCGAACGTAGTTGGCAAGTACCTGGCGGGCAGCGAGCTGACCGCTTTAACCGTTACGTATCCGGAAGCCGGTCTGAAGGAGCAGCTGGCAGCAGCGGAAACCGAGCGCCTGGCGCAGGTGAAGGCTGCCATGAGCGAGGAAGAAATCGCGGCGATCGTGGCTTCTTCTAACGCGGCAGATGAGCCGGAAGACAGCTCCGCCCTCGTGGCACAGCTGCAGGCTGTCACCGTTGCCTCCCTTCCGGAGGAAATCAAGGAATATGAGCTGACCGATGAGATGGGCGAGGACGGCGTGCGCCGCATCAACGTCATCGCCGGTGTGGAAGGCGTAGGCCAGGTTGACCTGTACTTTGACGCTGCTTCCCTGCCGCAGGAAGGCATTCACCTGTTCAAGCTCTATACCGATCTGTTAGGTTACCTTGACACCCGCGACTACACCCGCGAGGAGATCGACAACCTGGCCAGCCGTTACCTGTACGGCTATGGCGCGGAAATCGCCCTGACCGGCCACGTGTATGACTATCATCCTTACCTGCACACCGGCTGGATTGGCACCGACGAAGACCTGGCGACCGGCTATGAACTGATCGGAAGCCTTCTTTACAACCTGAAGCTGGAAGACACGGATCGCCTGGTGGAAGCTGTTTCCGCGATCAAGGCGAACTTAAAGTCCTACATCACCAGCAACTCCTACGCGGTTATGCTGTACCGCAGCTACTCTCACTACTGGCCGATGTATCAGTACATGAGCTATGCGAACTACCTGGAGTATTATCAGTTCTTAAACGACTTTGAAGCGCTCCTGGCGGCGGATCCGGAATCGGCGGTCGCAACCCTGCAGTATATTCAGAGCTTCTTCTACAACCGCGAGGGTGCCATTGCCGTCTTCAGCGGAAGCGAAGAGAGCATCGAAAACAACAAGGCGATTGCGGATGAGTTCTTTGGCGCGATGCCGCAGGAAGAAATCCCTGCAGTAGAATATGATCTGCCGCAGGCAGAGCTGTCCGAAGCGCTCGTAATTGAGAGCAACGTACAGTTTAACGGTCTGGTTGCCAACTACGAGGCGATGGGCGAAGAGGGCTTTACAGCCGATATGGACGCTGTGATCGCCCTGGTGAGCGATATGTACCTGCTGCCGATGCTGCGCGATCAGTACGGCGCGTACAGCGTGTTCCATTCTGCAGGCCTTGAGAGCGGTATTTATGTGATTACCTACCGCGACCCGAACGTGGAAGAAACCTTCGAGGTGTTCAACAACCTTCCTGCGTTTGTAGAGAACCTGGAAGTGGATCAGGAAACCTTAAACGGTTACATCCTGTCCTCCTACGTGTATTATGCACAGTCGGGCGGTGAGTTAAGTGGTGCGGTTGCCGCGGCAAAGGCAGCGATCGACGGCAAGGCACAGGATCGCTATCTGGCCTACATGGAGCAGTTAAAGTCCGTAACGCCTGAAAAGGTGAAGGAATACGCGTCCATGTACGCGAACATGCTGGCAAACGGCGTGATCTTTACGGCCGGCGGCGCGGGCGTGATTGCGGAGAACGAGTACCTGTATGACGTAATCAACAACCCGTTTGGTTCCGTTGATCTGACACAGGTGGTGTTAGAGGATGTTCCGGAAGATGATGAAGCCTATGAAGCCATCCGCTTCGTGTTTGAAAACGGCCTGATGGCAGCAGCCGGCGAGAATGTGTTTGGCAAGGATGACAAAGCGACAGCGGCTGATCTTGTCCTGGCCCTGTACGCAATGGGCCTTGGCCAGCCCGGCGACGCAGCCAGCGCGGCAGCGGAACTGGCAGAGTACGGCATTGTTGCGGAAGACATCGATGTCGACGCGGCTCTGACCGGTGAAGCGGCAAAGGCGGGCTTTAGCGGCTTAAGCGCTGCTTTCGGTCTTGACAAGACTTACGGCGTTCCGGAGGAATTGCCGGAAGAGATGACCAGAGGCGATCTGGCGGTGGCAGTTATGAATTATTATGCGAAGCTGATGGAGGCGTTCGCGTAACGATTATTAACAACAAAGGAAACTAAACAGGGGCGGGCTTGCATGCTGTTTCAAGTATGTAAGCCCGCCTCTGCCGCGCGCCAAAACCATGGTTGCAATAGCGGCACGCTTATGGTATGATGACTCCGTATGCACAGACAAAAAGTGTGTACCGATGGGAAAACATGCCGGGGTGGGAAGACAAAGAGTGTTTTGTTTGGCTGCTTTAAAGTGCCCGGCATCCATATAGATACGGAGGTTATCCATGAAAGGAATCATTCTGGCCGGCGGGTCCGGCACTCGCCTGTATCCTCTGACAAAGGTTACATCCAAACAGCTTCTTCCGATTTATGACAAGCCCATGATCTACTATCCGCTTTCGGTGCTTATGAACGCCGGAATCCGGGACATCCTGATCATCTCCACGCCGGATGATACGCCTCGCTTTCAGGCGCTTTTAGGCGACGGCCATCACTTCGGCATCGAATTGTCCTATGCGGTGCAGGAGAGCCCGGATGGTCTGGCGCAGGCCTTCATTATAGGCGAGGAATTCATCGGAAGCGATTCCGTGGCCATGATTTTAGGCGATAACATTTTTCACGGGCATGGACTTAGAAGCCGGCTGATGAAGGCGGCAGCGAAGGAAAAAGGCGCCACGGTGTTCGGCTACTACGTGGATGATCCGGAGCGCTTTGGCATCGTGGAGTTTGACAAAGACGGAAAGGCCATCTCCATTGAGGAGAAGCCGGTGCATCCGAAGTCCAATTACTGCGTCACCGGTCTGTATTTTTATGACAATCGTGTCGTAGAATATGCAAAGGCCTTAAAGCCGTCCGCCCGTGGAGAGCTGGAGATTACGGACTTAAACCGTATTTATCTGGAAAATGGCGAGCTGGAGGTTACCCTTTTAGGACAGGGCTTTACCTGGCTGGATACAGGAACGCATGAGTCTCTGGTGGACGCCACCAACTTTGTACATACCATTGAGACACATCAGCACCGAAAGATTGCCTGCTTAGAGGAGATCGCCTTCCTTCGCGGCTGGATCTCCCGCGAGGAGCTCACGAAGACCTATGAGGTGCTGAAAAAGAACGAGTACGGTGCGTATTTAAAAGATATTCTGGACGGAAAGTATCTGGAAGAAACGAAATAAGGAGAAAAAATACTTATGAAAATTCTCGTAACCGGCGGAGCTGGTTTTATTGGCGGAAATTTTGTACATTACATGGTCAACAAATATCCGGAGGACATGATTGTCAACCTGGACCTCTTAACCTACGCAGGGAATCTGGAAACCTTAAAACCCGTGGAAGATAAACCCAACTACCGCTTTGTGCGCGGGGACATCGCGGACAGAGAGTTCATTTTCAAGCTGTTTGAGGAAGAGAAGTTTGACGTTGTGATCAACTTTGCGGCGGAGAGCCATGTAGACCGTTCCATCTCGGATCCCGGCATTTTTGTGAAGACGAACGTCTTAGGAACGACGACGCTCCTTGATGCCTCCCGTGAATTTGGTGTCAAGCGCTATCATCAGGTTTCCACAGACGAAGTGTACGGAGATCTGCCGCTGGATCGCCCGGACCTGTTCTTTACGGAGACGACGCCATTACATACTTCCAGCCCGTACTCCTCCAGCAAGGCCAGCGCGGATCTGTTTGTCCTGGCTTATCATCGCACCTATGGGCTGCCTGTCACGGTGTCCCGTTGTTCCAACAACTACGGCCCTTATCAGTTCCCGGAGAAGCTGATCCCGCTCATGATCAGCCGGGCGCTGGCAGATGAAAGCCTGCCCGTGTACGGAAACGGCGCAAATGTGCGTGACTGGCTGCATGTGTACGACCACTGCGTGGCGATCGACCTGATCGTGCGCGAAGGCAAGGTGGGCGAGGTGTACAACATCGGCGGCCACAACGAGCGCACGAACATGGAAGTAGTAAAGACCATCTTAAAGGCTCTTGGAAAGCCGGAGAGCCTGATCACCCATGTGACCGACCGCTTAGGGCATGACCGCCGTTATGCGATCGATCCTACGAAGCTGGAGACGGAGCTTGGCTGGAAGCCGAAATACACCTTCGACACCGGCATCCCGGAAACGATCAAATGGTATCTGGATAACGAGGACTGGTGGAAACACATCATCAGCGGCGAGTACAGCCAGTACTATGAGAAGATGTACGGCCAGAAGAAAGTGATCGGATAAAGTCAGGGCTCGTTTTTAGAGTCTTATGCGCTGCGTGCGGGATTGCCGGTCAGGCATCCCGCACGCAGCGCAAGGAGGAATGAAATGAAGGTTTTGGTAACCGGTGTGGCCGGCCAGCTTGGCCACGATGTGATGAATGAGCTGGCAAAGCGCGGCTATGAGGGGATCGGGAGTGATCTCGCCCCGGAATATGCCGGCATCATGGATGGGAGCGCGGTCACGAAGATGCCCTACAAGCCCATGGATATTACCAACGCGGCCCAGGTGAGCGCTCTTCTTTCGGAGGTGAAACCGGATGTAGTGGTACACTGCGCGGCCTGGACGGCAGTGGATCTGGCGGAGGATGAAGACAAGCAGGCGAAGGTGCGGGCCATCAACGCCGGCGGCACGGAAAATATCGCAAAGGCCTGCAAGGAGCTGGACGCGAAGATGGTGTACATCAGCACAGACTACGTCTTTGACGGCCAGGGAGAGACCCCGTGGGAGCCGGATTGCCGTGATTACAAGCCGTTAAACGTCTATGGGCAGACCAAGCTGGAGGGCGAGCTGGCGGTCAGCGGGCTTTTGGAGAAATATTTTATCGTCCGCATTGCCTGGGTGTTTGGCTTAAACGGCAAGAACTTTATTAAGACGATGCTAAAGCTTTCTGAGACGCACGACACGCTGCGCGTCGTCTGCGATCAGGTGGGTACCCCCACATATACGCTGGATCTGGCAAGGCTTTTAGTGGATATGATCGAAACCGACCGCTATGGGTATTATCATGCTACCAATGAGGGCGGGTATATTTCCTGGTACGATTTCACCTGTGAAATCTTCCGCCAGGCGAATAAGAACGTGAACGTCATTCCGGTGACGACGGCGGAGTATGGCCTTTCCAAGGCAGCCAGACCGTTTAACAGCCGCCTTGACAAGAAAAAGCTGGTGGAAGCCGGCTTTACGCCTCTCCCCGACTGGAAGGATGCGTTAGCGCGGTATTTACAGGAGCTGGCAAAGCAGGAGCAGAACTGACAAACAGCGGCCTTGCGGCCACTTCACTGGACATGAAAGCTGAGGACATAAGTTTGAGCTGGGAAGACTATGTAAGACGGGTGGAACCCTATGTTCCGGGCGAACAGCCGAACAAAGCCCGTATGATCAAATTAAATACCAATGAAAATCCCTACCCGCCCGCGCCGGGCGTGGCGGCGGCGTTAAAGGGGATACAGGATGAGACGCTCCGCCTCTATCCGGATCCGACCGCGAAAAAGCTGGTGGATGCGCTGGCAGAGCGCTATCAGGTGAGCCCTTCGCAGGTGTTCGTGGGCGTGGGAAGCGATGATGTGCTGGCCATGGCCTTTCTGACCTTTTTCCAGTCGGAAAAACCTCTGCTGTTTCCGGACATCAGCTATTCCTTCTACAAGGTGTGGGCAGAGCTGTACCGCATTCCTTACGAGTGTGTGCCGTTAGATGAAAACTTCCGCATTCGCCCGGAGGATTACAGACGGGAAAACGGCGGGATTATTTTCCCGAACCCGAATGCCCCGACGTCGCTCCTTCTGCCGCTTGACGAGGTGGAAAAAATCGTGGCGGGAAGCCCGGACTCCGTGGTGATCGTGGATGAAGCGTACATCGATTTTGGGGGAGAAAGCGCCTTGTCGCTCTTACCTAAGTATGACAATCTGCTGGTGGTGCAGACATTCTCCAAGTCCCGCTCCATGGCTGGCATGCGGATCGGCTACGCCATCGGGTCCGAGAAGATGATCAAAGCCATGATGGACGTCAAATATTCCTTCAATTCTTACACCATGAACCGCACCTCCATCGAGCTGGGGTATGAGGCAGTGAAGGATGAGGCATATTTTCAGGAGACGATCGCGAAGGTAAAAGCCACCAGAGAGCGTGCGGCAAAGCGCCTTGCCGAGCTTGGCTTTCATTTCCCGGAGCCGTCCGCCAACTTCATTTTTGCCGAGCATGAAAGCGTTCCCGCGACGGAACTTTTTCAGGCGCTAAGAGAAAAGGACATTTACGTCAGGCATTTTAACGGGGCGCGGGTGGAGAACTTCCTGCGGATTACCATTGGCACGGACGAAGAGATGGAAGAGTTGTTTGCGTTTTTGGAGGAATACCTGCAAAAGTAACTACTCAACACGGGTATGCTTAAAAACAAGGGAAAATGGCTGCTTGCAGTCACTTTTCCATACAGAGCCATGGAAAGGACGAATAGCATGGAAACGGTAGTGGTTGTGATTCCCGTCACGGAAGAAGACAAAATCAAATTTCAGGAGGCAGCGCCCTTAGGCACTCGCTTTTTATATACCTCCCCGGCGCAGGTGACGGATGCACAGCTTAAAGGGGCGGATATCCTGATCGGCAACGTGCCCCCGGCAAGACTTGCCGCGGCAAAGAACCTGAAATGGATGCAGTTAAACAGCGCGGGAACCGATGGGTACACGACGCCGGGCGTTTTGCCGGAAGGGTGCGTGCTAACCAACGCCACAGGCGCGTACGGACTGGCGCTGGCAGAGCACCTTCTGGCCATGCTGCTGTGTCAGATCAAAAAGCTGCCGATGTACTTAAAAGATCAGGAAGCGCATATCTGGGGCGATAACGGCAATGTCATTTCCATCTATGGATCGACCACACTGGTCGTGGGCCTTGGCGATATCGGCAGCGAATTTGCCATGCGTATGCACGCCTTGGGAAGTCGCGTGATTGCCATTCGGCGCAATAAAACGGAAAAACCGGCGTATGTAGATGCCCTCTACCAGATGGATGCGTTAAAAGACCTCCTTCCGCAGGCGGACTTCGTGGCCACGATGCTGCCCGGAACGCCGCAGACCTATCATATCTTTGACGCGGATGCTTTTGCGCGCATGAAACCCGGTGCCATCTTTTTAAACATCGGTCGTGGAAACGCTGCCGACAGCGAGGCGCTTACGGCTGCTTTAAACAGCGGGCATCTTGGCGGTGCCTGCCTGGATGTGACCGAGCCGGAGCCGCTTCCGATGGATCACCCGCTGTGGGATGCAAAGAATGTTATGATCACGCCGCACATCTCCGGCATGTATCACCTGCCGGAAACCTTGCGCCGCATTGTGGGTATCGCCGCAGAGAATATGAAAGCCTACTACGCTCATACTACAATGCGCAGTGTGGTGGATTTCGAGACGGGGTATCGGAAACTGTAGGCGATCCAGTGGCGTCCCCGGATCCAAAACCGTTAACTCTTTAAAGACGAAGGACCGGTAGAATGGCAGAAGAGCCATTTTACCGGTCCTTTTTTCTATTCTACTCCGTTCCAGCAGTACGTACAAAGCTTGCAGGGCTCAAGGCCGATGGAAGCGATCATGTCGTCCAGACGATGGAAGCGCAGGGTGGTGAAATTCATTTTCTTACGGATGCTTTCCAGCATTTCCTGATAATTCTGGCTGTCCGGATTGGCGTAGTCCGCCAGTACTTCCTGGGAGACGTTTTCACCTTCCCGCTCGCGGATGACGCGCCGGGTGATCAGATCATAATCGGAGGTGGAGCGGCTGAAATTGACATACTTGCAGCCGTATACCAGAGGCGGACAGGCCGGGCGCACATGGACTTCCCGTGCACCGCTTTGGTACAGGAATTCCGTCGTGTCCTTTAACTGGGTGCCGCGGACGATGGAATCGTCGATCAGAAGCAGGCTCTTCCCGCGGATCAGCTGGTGCACGGGGATCAGCTTCATCTTGGCGATGAGCTCCCGCTGGATCTGTGTGGTGGGCATGAACGAGCGCGGCCAGGTGGGCGTATATTTGATAAAAGGACGGGCAAAGGGGATGCCGGAGCGGTTGGCGTAGCCGATGGCGTGTGCCGTGCCGGAATCCGGAACGCCGGCTACGGAGTCGGCCTGTACGCTTCCCGCGTCACGCTTGGCCAGCATATCGCCGCAGCGGTAGCGCATCTCCTCTACGTTTACCCCTTCGTAGGTGGACGTAGGATAGCCGTAATAGATCCAGAGGAAGGAACAGATGCGCATTTTATCGCCGGCCGGGAGCTTGGTCTCCACGCTTTCCGGAGTGATAAAAACGATCTCCCCCGGTCCCAGTTCCCGGTAGTCCTCATAGCCTAAATTCAAATAGGAGAAACTTTCAAAGGCGGCGCAGAAGCCGTCTTCCTTTTTGCCCAGAACTACCGGTGTGCGCCCAAGAAGGTCTCTGGCGGCGTACAGGCCTTTTTCCGTGAGGAGAAGAAGGGAAAGAGAACCGTCCACGATTTCCTGCACATAGCGGATACCTTCCTCAAAGCTTTTCTGCCTGCAGATGAGAGCAGCGACCAGTTCCGTATGGTTTGTGTTCCCGTGGCTCATGGCCATGAAGTGGGAGTTGCCGCCTTTCCAACACAGTTCCATCAGCTGGTCCGCATTATTGATGCGACCGACGGTGGTGATGGCAAACGAACCTAAGTGAGAGTTGACAAGAAGAGGCTGTGGGTCATAATCGGAAATACATCCGATGCCCATGGTGCCGTTTAACTCGCCCAGATCCTTCTCGAATTTGGTACGGAACGGGGCATTTTCAATGCTGTGAATGGCGCGCTCAAAACCCTGCTCGCCATACATGGTGATGCCGGCACGGCGGGTTCCTAAGTGCGAATGATAATCGGTACCGAAGAATACATCACTGACACAGTTTTTCTTGGAAACAGCTCCAAAAAATCCACCCATATGTGTTTGTCCTCCTGCTTGTTTTGTGACTGAGCCTGTTTGTAGGGAAGAAATAGACTGAAAATCTCCTTCGCGGGAAGAACACTTCCCGAAAATGACACGGCTATTATAAAGGCTTTTGCCCGGGGCAACAAGGAAAAATTGAAAGTCTGTTCAGGTTTACCATTTCAGGAAGGAGAGACGGAGGAAAACTGTGAAAATGCGCTATGATACATGACAACCCCGAATAAAAAGCCCTGGAACAGGCTGTCCAGGACTTTCGTGTGATTATGATGTGTCAAATCTGAATGACGTGGCTCATGTCATACAGTCCGGGTTCTTTTCCGGGAAGGAAAGCCGCGGCAGCGATGGCGCCTTTGGCGAAGATGGCTTTGGAGTAGGCCGTGTGGGTAAAGGTGATTACCTCGTCCGTGCCGGCGAAGATGACCTCGTGCTCGCCAACGATGGATCCGCCGCGAACCGCGCTGATGCCGATCTCTTTCGGATCTCTCTTCTTCTTTACCTGAGAGCGGTCGTATACGTACTCGTACTGATCGGAGAGGGCATGATTGACCGAGTCCGCCAGTGCCAGGGCTGTGCCGCTGGGGGCGTCCATCTTCTGGTTGTGGTGCTTTTCCACGATTTCGATGTCAAAGCCTGCGTCCGCTAAAACCTTAGCCGCCGGCTGCAGGAGCTTGAGCAGCAGGTTGATGCCAAGGGACATATTGGCACTCTTTAAGACAGGAATTCGCGTGGCGGTTTCCTTTACGTGCGTCAGCTGCTCCGGAGAAAGACCGGTGGTGCATAAAACGACGGGGAGCTTTTTGGCCGCGCAGGCATCTAAAAGCGCGTCCACCGCGCCACAGTAGCTGAAATCAATGACTACATCCGCCGGAACATCGCAGCTCATCAAGTCGGGAAAGACCGGGTAGGGGCAGCCGGGAACATCCTTGACGTCGATGCCGGCCACGATTTCCATATTTTCCTCGGCCGCGATGAGGGAGGTGACCACCTGGCCCATCTTTCCTCCGCAGCCGTGCATGATGACTCGTATCATAACGTACCTCCATGCAGCGCTGATGCGCCGCAATATCATATGGTGGGCGCGACCGTAAGGCCGCTTATGGGTCTTTTAGGCCAGCGTAAGGCCGTAGGCGACCATTTCCTTCTTCAGGCGTTCAAGGTTAGCGGGCTCCATCTCGCAAAGAGGCGCGCGCAGCGGGCCGACTTCCATGCCCATGAGGTTAGCGGCATGCTTGACGGGGATCGGGTTAACTTCGCAGAAGAGCGCGTGGATCAGCGGCATGGCGTCCAGCTGCATCTTCAGGCTCCCGGCTAAGTCGCCGGCTAAGTACTTCGCGACGATGTCGTGCGTCTGCTTAGGGGCAATGTTGGAAAGGACGGAGATCACGCCCTTGCCGCCTAAGGACAGGATCGGGACGATCTGATCATCGTTTCCGGAGTAAATGCAGAAATCCGGGCCGCACATCTGCGCGACGTCGGCGATCTG
>JAEEGL011700957.1_pt1 | contig 31755 bp, 40 predicted proteins | sample 9134231 | NCBI WGS metagenome assembly JAEEGL01 (sample SAMN16246548, study PRJNA631951) | gut metagenome | biome: gut microbiome; feature: rumen; material: fiber-attached | host: Bos | place: Iran: Karaj | collected 2018-10 | reverse complement strand
CCCTAACAATGTAAGTGCCGGCTCGCCTGCGTCTAACCGCAAGTATGCTCGTAGTACTTATATGGGTTTGGCAAACGGCTAAAAGAAAGGAGGCTATCATGGCAAGAAAAAAATCAATAGACGATATAAACACGCAAGCGAACCGCCTTCGTTCGGAGATTATACGCAGGAATGAAGCACGTGGAACGGACTATCGAAACGACCCGCGTTATAATCAGGTAAAGGCAGCGCAATACAGATATAGCAACAATTTGCTTAACACTCCGAGCGCGCAACGCGATAGAGCAATCTTCAATAACCCGCTTACCCACTATGACAAGGCTATTGATGTTGCTAATAAGCTGTATGGTCGCAAGTATTCACGCAGCACCTATATGGGGGCGGCTAACGGATAAGGAGGTGACATATGGCACAACGAACATTATTTGATAAAGCAACGCTCAATAGGCTAAAGAAATACCCGTTGTACTCGCAAGATGGCAAGGGAGACGACGCAGTTGTATCGGCTAAAATCTTCAACCCTTATGGTGGTCACAAGATTTTCATAACCGAGTATGACGGAGATGACACCATGTACGGGTTTGCATCTATGAGCGGTCGTTATGATGACCCGAACAATGAGTACGGCTATTTCTCGAAGAAGGAGTTGGAGAATACGCGTGTACGTGTAGGTGGTGTAAGCCTGCCGCTCGAAAGAGACATTTCGTACCGCAAGCCGAAGACAATGGGAGAGGTGATGGAACGCGAGTTGCACCGCCCGAAAGCGAGCAGAGTAAGCAGTAACTTCAATAGCGTAGTAGGTGGCACCAATACCGCCGCTGCCGCTAAAGGACAAGTAGCAGGATAATCATGGGAGAGGGAATAAACAAATATGGAACTCGTACCGCCCGTAGAGAGAACCCTGCGCGTCCTACTGCGCCGGAAACCAAAGTAAGGGTCAATACCGATAAGGCAAAGACCCTTGCTGCGGCTGCTGCCAAGCGTGACGTGAATGCGGGATTGAACTCCAAGCAGATAGCAACACTCCATGGAATAGAGAGCAAGCACGCAACGAGGGCAACCGAGCAGATAAACTTCGTAGATGAGAACGGCAAAGTAATCTTCTCGAAGAACGGCACGCGTAGTTCCGTCAAACTATACCCGACGGAGAGCAGTCTGATGAAGGATATGGTGGTGACACATAATCACCCGTCCGATTCGCGCATGGGTAAGGGAATGGCAATGCAGATAGGGCAGCCTATAAACGGAATAGACCTTGCCGGAGCCATTAGGCACAACGCTAAAGAGATACGCGCAAGTGCCCAAGGTTACGTCTTCTCCGTCAAACGCCCGCAAGGTGGATGGAATGCCAACCCAGACCAAGTGCAAAGAGACTTCATGCGTGAGTGGAGAAGCGAGCAGTCACGCTCATTAGGCTACATATACAAGGGTGATAGAGAAACCGCTCTGACAAGAAACGCACGATGGAACGTCGCTACAATGAACGCTATCATGCGTAGGTTGTCGAAGCAGTACGGGTTTAACTACACACGTAGAAGAATGTAGGAGAGTTACTTATTTTCAAGTTCTGCAATCTTACTTTCATCTACAGGCATAAAGATACCACCATCGAAGACTTCCGCTTCTTGTTCATGTTTAGATTGAGTACTCATAATATCATTTGTTTTAGAAATCGAGTGCAAAGTTAATACTTTTATTTGATATACGCAAATAATAACCAAAAAAAGTGCAATTATGGCAGATAATAACAAGCCTTGGGTCGGAATGACGCAACCTAACTTGGGGGGCAGACCACCGAAACACGACTATGATGATGATGAGTTCTATGACCACGTTTTCTATCTCGCGTTCAATGGTGCTAACAACTCCGAAATAGCCAACGAACTCAACCTACACCCTGACGTATTCGGACGCATGGCAAGTGGGACGTATGACGGATGGAACGAAGAAGAAAACGAGAGACGAGGTAAGCGGTTATGTAGGGTGCTTGCGAGTGCGCGTGAAAAAATCAATCGCACAGTACGAGCACGTTACTTGCAGACTGCGCTCGGTGGAGTGAAGGTAAAGAGCAAAGTGACGCGCTATATTAAGGGCGAAGAAGACCAAACGCTTGAATTGGTGCAGCAGACGGAGACGGAGTTAGCACCGAACATGCAGGCAATGAGCACGTGGCTCTATCATCACGACCCTGATTGGCGTAAGGTACAACGCGGTTTCGAACCGGCAGAGAGTACGTCAGCCAATGCCGACAATATCGAGCAGGGAGTAGATATATCCGCATGGATAGAAGACCATGTAACGCTCAAAGGTGGCGATAAGACGGGTAAGAAGATAACCAAGGAAGACGTGGAATCTTAAAAAATCGCATGTTTTTGAGGTCGAAGGCAAGCAAAACACCGAGAAAATGCCTGCCGACAGCTGAACCAATCTTAAAAAAACGCACATTTTGATTAAACCACAAGCCATATATAACCCACTCTATCTCGATAAAGAGAAATTTATTATACTCATAACGGGAGGGCGTGGTAGCGGAAAGTCCTTTAACGGGTCGCTTTTCACTTCACGTCTGACGTTTGAGTTAAATAAGTTCAAAGAGGAAAACGGGGAGATACATAAGATAGTACACACTATTCTCTACTCTCGCTACACAATGGTGTCGGCAGAGATGTCAGTCATACCAGAGTTCTTTGAGAAATTGGAGGCAGACGGAACGCAACGCTATTTCTCTGCTACTCGTACTGACGTAACGAATGTGCTTACCGGCTCTAAAGTGCTCTTCCGAGGTATCAAGACGAGTAGCGGCAACCAAACCGCAAGGTTAAAGTCGTTGCATGGCATCACCACCTTTGTAGTGGACGAGGCAGAGGAGTTTACGAGCGAGGAAGACTACGATAAGATAGTGTTATCTATCCGTCAGAAGGGCATTCAGAATAGGGTAATAATCATTATGAACCCTACCGACAGTAACCACTTTGTGTACCGCAAGTATATCAAAGACACGCACAAGTTAGTAGAGTACGATGGTGTTCCCGTTCAGATAAGCACACACCCTAATGTGTTGCACATACACACTACGTATCTCGACAACCTTGACCACCTGAGCGAGCAGTTCCTCAAAGAAGTGCGCGACATGAAGGAGAAGAACCCTGAAAAGTATGCTCACATAGTCATGGGACGTTGGGCAGATGTAGCAGAGGGTGCTATCTTCAAGAAATGGGGCATTGTCAAGGAGTTCCCCGCAGGGTGCAAGCATGTGGCTCGCGGATTGGACTTCGGTTACACCAACGACCCGTCAGCGTGCGTCAAGGTAGGAGTACTGAACAATGACTTGTACATTGACGAGCAGTTCTACCGAACCGGCATGGGTAACGCAGAACTGATAGCAGAATTGAAGAAAGACAGTAGTTTTGTGTATTCCGAGAGTGCAGACCCGCGCCTTGTGGACGAGATAGCAGCAAGTGGAGTAATCATCTACCCTATCGACAAGAGCGGTTCGAGCATACTCGCGGGTATAGAGGGATTGAAGGATTATGACAACATATTTGTAACGGAGCGTTCCTACAACGTGCAGGAAGAACTTCGCAACTACACATGGGACAAAGACAAAGATGGTCACTATATCAATGTGCCTATCGACAAATATAATCATGCGATGGATGCAACGCGCTATTGGTACTTGGGCAAAATGCTCGGTAAGATACTACGCAAGAACGAATCGGCTGCAACTTCGCACACAAACGCAAATAATTTTGGAATTTTTTAAGATATGGGAGTTTCTGATTATGTAACTAACATTGCCACGCTATTCAAGAATGTGGTATTAAATGCGGTTGGTGTACAGCGCACGTTCTATGAACTCATAGAAGACAAGGATATTCCCCGTGCGATTAGTATGATGCAAGACCACGATGTTGATGTGGATAATGCCTTGGATGAGTATTACCCGCAGAAGCACAAGGTCATGCAGCGTCCTAACAAGGAGCGTAAGAATTTGCCGACGTATATAACATGCAAGTTACCGCGCGCCTTGCAGAAGAGCATCAACGAAACGGAGTTATTCTTCCTGCTTAGTAATCCTATCGTATGGAAGAAGGAAGACGGAGACGATGAAGTGTTTCAGATGTTCACGGAGTTTCTCGCAGAGAGCCGCTTTAACTCCACTATGCGTAAGGTAAAGCGTATAGCAGGAAGTGAGACGGAGAGTGCAAAACTCTACCATATCTATAAAGAGAAATCAGGTGACAAAGAAGAAGTGCGTATCAAGCCGGTAGTACTCGCGCGTTCTACGGGTTATCAGTTACGTCCGCTCTTTGACCAATACGGAGACATGATGGCTTTTGCATACGGCTACAAGGTGAAGACGGGTAAGGGCAATTCGGTGCAGCATTGGGATATACAGACACCAGAAATGATTTTCGAGTGCTCCAACGAAGGCATCGGGTGGAATGTGAAACCGCGTCCCAACCCAACGGGTCGTATCAATGTGCTTTACTATCATCAAGAGAAGGCATGGGCAGGAGTAGAACCGCGTATAGAACGCATAGAGGACTTAGACAGCAAGATAGGAGATACCAACAACTACTTCGCCGACCCTATCGCCTTTGCAACAGGAGATGTCATTGAGTTAATGAAAGACCCCGAAGCAAGCGGCAAAATGATTAAGGGTACAGGACCAAATTCGCGCTTCGAGTACATCAACCCGCCGCAGTCGAGCGAGTTACGTGCATCGGAGAAGAAAGAGTTGCACGACACAGTTCTTCTCGACACCTTTACGCCGGATATAGACGTAGAGAAGATGCGCGCCTTGGGCGTGATGTCGGGAGTGGCAATCAAACGCGCTCTTACTATTGGCTATATCAAACGAGGCAATCTGCTCGAAACATACGAGGAAATGGTGGATAGGGAGAAGAACATTATTATTGAGTGCTTGAAGGTAAAGTACCCTGAAAAGGCTACTAAACTCGCAAAACTCAAAGTGTCGTTCACGTTCTCCGAGCCGTTTGACGAAGACAAAGAGAAAACATGGTCGTCTATCTGCCAGCTCTACGGAGCAGGACTTGTATCGCTCGAAACGGCGGTAGGTATGCTCTCTCTCACCAAAGCACCCGAAGAAGAAATCGACAAGATTCGCATGGCTGCAACCGAGAAGATGATGGCAGAGCAAGAACTGAAAGAGGAACAAGCGCAAGAGCAGAACCCCGCACAAACAGAGGAGGAAGAAGAATGAACGTGAACGCATCCATAAAGAAAGTTTACCTTGACATGATTACCAGGGGAACGAAAACAACCGAATATAGGGACATGTCGGTGTATTGGACGGATAAACTTGTGGACGTTGCAAGTTACGGCGGTCTGACCACGCAGGAAGTCATAGACGGATTGCAGCAGGGCAAACTCAAACTCAAAGCGCGTCCGATAGATACCATTACGTTTTGGTGCGAGGGTACGCGCACACGTTACGCGGTAGGTAGTATCAATGTGTACAAAGGGCACAAACTATTCGCAATAAGATTAGGCGAGCAAATTAAATAATTCTATTCTTTTCATAATTTTGTAATTGTATTGTGGTAGATACACTTTCGTTGTGAAACGAGAGTGTATCTTTTTTTTTCGTATTCGCTGAAAAACTGTGCAAAATTCAGTAAGAAAATGAGTGCTGATTTTCAGTAAGTTATAGAGAAAATGCAAAAAAATTACTGAAAAATTTGCATATGTAAATTATTTGTAGTAATTTTGCACTCGAAATCAAAAACATTACTAACAATCAAATTCACTAAATTATGAAAACTCTAAATGAACAAATCAATGACGTTGTAAAGAAAAACGTATGTGTAGCAATTAAACGCCGCGAGTTGCTTGAATTAGGCTTAACTTCTGCCGACGTAAGTGTTCTATTAGCGAACGAGCGTCGCGCTGCGAACGCACTTGCACGCGAGAGACGCGCTGCGAACGCAATCGAAAGCAACATGACCTACGGCGTAGAAATCGAGTGCTACAACGCGCCGCGCGACCGAGTATTAGAAGCAATGGGCGCACGCAATCTGCGAGTAGAGAATATCAGTAACTACGGCTGCGCGCACAACGGCAATTCAACCGAGCGTTTCAAACTTGTACCCGATGGCTCTATTAGCGGCATAGACCCCGTAGAGTGTGTTACACCTATCTTGCGCGGCAACAACGGCTTAAACACGCTGAAAGAGTGCTGCGGTGCGCTGAATGCGATAGGTGCAAGAGTAAACAAATCAACTGGTCTGCACGTACACGTAGGCGGTGATATAACCGAAAAGCAGTTAATCAATACGTTTGCAAACTACAAGGCTTTAGAGCCGATTATAGACACCTTTATGGCGGCAAGCAGACGTGGTAACAACGCGTTCTATGCGAAATCAGTTATGAACTATAACTTTGCATCCTGCATGAGTATAGATGAGATATACGCGATTATGCACGGCGACCGATACCACAAAATCAACCCTTGCAGTTGGTCACGTCACAACACGATAGAGTTTCGCCAACACCAAGGCAGTACCGATTTTAAGAAAATCAAAATGTGGGTGCGTTTCTGCGTGAAACTTGTAATTTGGTCGAAAGAAAACGTGCTAACCGAAACCCCTGCGACAATCAATGATATACCTTTCTTGAATGACGTAGAAAAACGCTTTTTCAATGAGCGAGTAAACGAACTATCTGCAACGGCTGCATAAGCCGTTCAGATAGCCTAAAAATAACCTTCTAAACGATTTTAAGACTATGTGTGTAATATGTATCAAACCTGCAAATGTGCAGTTACCAAATAAGCAAATTATACGTGCTATGGCAGAATGCAATCCCGATGGCTTTGGTTTTGCAGCCACAAACGGCATGAATTGCAAGACGATGGACTTCAATACGTTCTACAAGAGCCTGAAAAACGTGCCTGCGAGTGCGGCAATTATAATGCACTTTAGGTGGGCAACGCACGGCAGTACGAACGTCCGTAACTGTCATCCCTTCTATGACAAAGAGACAAATGTTTGGTTCGCTCACAACGGCGTACTTCCGATAGATAGCACGAACGACAGAACCGATAGTGAGATTTACTTCCGCTCTGACCTTGTGCCGGCTATCAAAAAGTATGGCTTGGCAAGTCGGGATTTTGATTCGGTTGCAGATAGGCTGCGTGGCACGTCCCGCTTTGCCTACATGCAGGGTGAGCAGATATACATTCAGGGCGATTATTACGAGCACGGCGGGTGCTACTTCTCGAACCTAAATTGGCGATATAGATTAAACATGTATAGAATAGCGCAATAGCGCGTCCTTTAGTGATAGTTAGTAATGTTTTAACAATGAGCGGTTTTCGTAGCGATACGAGAGCCGCTTTCTTTGTTGTGTGCAGATTATCAGCGCACATGCGCGCAATGTGTAGTAAAATAAATGCAGGCTTATTTTTCTACTGAAAAATTATCAGTACCTTTGCAATCGAAATTACAAATTTTCAGTACGATGAAGACAAAAATTTTCGACAAACTAAAACAAGGGTACGCTTCTCTTGGGTTAGGTGATGAGTTTTTGCAGGCACATGCCGAGGCACTTGCAAACCTTGGTCTTGTTACTGACGAGAACATTGACAGCGTAGTGGGCGCACAAAAGTCTTTTCTTGAAAGCGTCCAAAAGTCCAACGACAAACGTGTGACGGATGCCGTATCGAAAGCCAACAAGACTGCTACCGAAAAGCAGACTGCGGCAGAGAAAGCGGCAAAGGAGAAAGAGGATGCGTTGCAAAAGCAGATTGACGAGTTGAAGAAGCAACTCGAAAAGCAGCCGGAGCCACCTACTCCACCGACACCGACGAAGGACGACGAGATTGACGAGAAGATTAAGGCAGCCAATGCCGAAACGGCTAAACTTATTGCTTCTATGCAAGAGCAGTTGAAGGCTATGCAGGAAGAAGGTGTCAAGTCGAAAGCCGACATTGAAAAACTCCAAAACGAGAAAGCAGAGTTGGAGCGCAAGCAAGCAGCGGCAGCACGTCAAGCCATGATTCTCGCCAAGGCAAAGGAACTGAATATACCACAGTCGCGTATCGATGAGGGTTTCGTTATTGCAGAAGACGCAGACGACAAAGCCATCGGAGACTACTTGACCAAGGTTGCAGCAAACATTAAAAACAACTCGTTGCCTACCAACCCACATTTCTCCATGCAAGGAAAGGAAGTGACCCAGCAGGACGCTGACGATATTGCAGGCAAGATAGTGCCGTAGGCAACACAAATCCGCTAAACTTATGGCAAAACTTAATTTGGTAGGAGAGAAGCAGCAGGTTGTCTTCGGAAACGATTCTATCGTAATCCGTAAGTACGGCAACAGCCTTGCAGGAGGTCGTGTACTCGATACAACCGGCTTCGCTCCGACAGTAATCAATGCGGGACACGTCATCATCAAGAGTGCAGATGGTGTGTATAAGCCAATGCCGTTGAATGGCGAGGCTTATGCGGCTCTCCCTGACAACCACACCTATGTAGGTGTACTTTACCGCAGTATCTTGACTGCAAAACCGGCTGCGTCTATTCTGACCGCAGGCGTAGTAAACGAGGCAGCACTTCCGTATGCTATCTCAAGTATCAAATCCGCGTTCCTTACCGCTTGCCCGCACATTCAGTTCGAGAGTGATGAGGCAGTCGATGTCCCAGGAGAGGGCAGCGATAGCGCAAGCAACTAACGCACAAAAAAAGGAGGAGTGATATATGGAAAAATCGCTTTATTTTGAGGCGGTGCAGAAGTACTTCCCGAAACTCGTTATCTCCGTTGTTGAGAAACTGAACGAGAAGAATCAGCGTACTCTGCCGTACCTCTACAAAGACTTGCTTACCAAGTCGTATTCCGCTGACGGACGTTGGGCAAGCATTATGGCTAACTACACCCGTGTAGCAGCAGACGTAGTTGCTCTCGACAGCGAACTCCCGTTGAAAAGCCGTGACGCTATCGAGAAGGTAAGCGGCGACATACCAAAGATAGGTATGAAGTTGTACCTGACCGAGAAACAGATGAAGGACATCGACACAATGGTGGCTATCGGTCTGCCGGAGAACGAGATATTGGCGAAGATTTTCGCTGATACTACCCGCGTTATTTCGGGCGTTCAGGAGCGTATCGAGGACATTTTCTTGTCGGAACTTTCCACCGGCGTAGGTCTCGCAACTTCCAACGATGGTTTGGGTGTTCGTATCAACATGAACTACTACGAAGACCATCAGTTTGGCGCAACCAACTACGTTTGGTCTAACGCTTCTGCTACTCCTATCTCTGACATTCAGAAGGTAATGGATAAGGCAGACGAAGATGGCAATGTCATCACCGACATTTGGATGGACGACACCGCTCTGCGTGCTTTCTACGCAAACAAGGAGGCTCGTGAGCAGTACGCTTTCATTCAGAATTTCGTAGGTCAGTCCATTCCGAACCTTGGCTTCGACCAAGCGAAGGAAGTGCTGAAAAGCAAATTCGACTTGACCCTTCATCGCGTGAACCGCAAGACCAAGACCGAAGTGAACGGCGTAAAGGGCAATCACTCTGCATGGGCAGATGGTATGGTTGTGTTCACATGCGAGGAGAAGGTTGGTAAGTTGGTATGGACTTCGTGCGCAGAAGTAACCCGCCCAGTAGCAGGAGTTGCTTACGAGACCGCAGAGGATTTCATCCTTGTATCGAAGTACTCGACTAACGACCCGCTCCGTGAGTTCACATCATCGCAGGCAATGGTAATTCCAGTGCTTGACAACGTGGATAAGATTTACACTCTTAACTCTAAACAAGTGGCAGCATGAAAGTCCGTGTAATCAACGTCTTTAGAGACATCAACACACACGAGATTTACAAGGAAGGCGAAGTGCGCGAGTTTGATACGGCTCGCGCAGAACGCCTTGTAAAACTCGGATTGGTAGAGCCTATTGCAAAGCCGAAAGCAAAGCCGGCAGACGCACAACCGCAAGGTGAGGAGCAGCCTGCAAAAGAGGCGGAGCAGCCTGCAACGGGTGCAGAAAACCAAGAGGAAACGCCCGCTAACACCGAAGGTGGGCAAGTAGAAAACGAGACCGCAGACGAGAATAAGCCTGCTGAAACCGAAGCGAAAGCAGAGGAACCGGAAGGCGAGAAGCAGCAGGAAGTTGTTTCGGAGCGTCATCGTGGTCAAGGTAAAGCAGCAAAGTAATGACTATCATAAGCGCACTAAAGTCATCGGTAAACTATCCGTTGGGTGAGAATAACGTAGAGCCGTTGCTTATCACGCGCGGACTTGACCCACAAGGGGAGTTCACGACAGAGATAGGTACAAGCAAAGAGTATCGTCTTGCGTATGCAGACACTCTCCGCTATGTGGTTACTATGGTTAATCTCTCGCAGGGTGGTAGTGTTACCATGCCCAACGCGAGCGTCCTTGCAGGTACGGCTAACGCCATCTACAAGGAGTTCGGAGAACCGCTTATAGGCGATAAGGGCAATGACATTAGTACGCTTACGGATGGTTCAAGTGAGTGGTAGCCTATGCTAATCAAGTCAAACGGAACGGCATATTTCGACGAACCTTCGGCGCACAGTGATATAGACGACAAGGGGTTGCCTATCAAGGGCGAACGTCCGTCTATCGAAGTTCCATGCTACATTGAAGTAGGGAACGAGAACCGAAACGGAAGGGGAGAAGATGGTAAGTTTCCGAGAGTGTCATTCACTCTATACATAGACTACGGAAGCGTAGGCGAAGATTTTCATCCGACAAAAGTGCGCGTAGAACACGAACGTAAGGGCGATATGGGAACATTCTCTATCCAACGAACGGAGATTTACGATTTCACACGAACGATACAGATATGGGTGTAATCATAAGCGGACTTCAAGACATTCAGGCACAGCTGAAACGGACTGCGGAGAAGGCACACGAGGCTATTCTCACGGCTTTAGACAAAGCAGGGCAGCGGCTCGTTGAGCAAGCCAAGGCAACGAAGCAGTATCAAGACCAAACGGGCAATCTAACGGCATCTATAGGCTACGGGGTTTATAGTAATGGCGTAGAGCAATCGACGGGCGGTTTCGGTGGTGGAGTTGGAGAAGAACGCGGGCGAGAATACCTTGCAGAAGTAGCGCCGCAGTACCGAGCAAGCAAATATGTACTCATAGTGGTTGCAGGAATGGAATATGCGGTAGCCGTAGAGCGTAGAGGTCGTGTTGTGTTAGATGGGGCATTGGTGGTCGCAGATAGTGTTGTAGAATCAGAACTGAATAGTATAAAGTTATGAATGGGGAGGTAGTAGAACAAAAACTATTTGGCATAGTTACCGAGTACGTAGGTAGCGAATTGCCTATTAGCGGCGGTGTCTATTACCGAGGTCTGCGACCTATCCAAGACAATGTTTCAGACTACAAGGAAGATGCCGTGATAGCCTTTCTGACCGGCACAACGTCAGACGTACAAAACGGGACTTGTCTCGTAAACGTGTATGTTCCTGACATTGCAGGCGCGAAAAGCGGAATCTATTACAAGGACAAAGAGCGATGTGCGCAGATAGCGGAGAAGTTGGAAAAATTTCCTGCCTTTGCCAATGCACACGACAAAGACTTGTACTTCAAGCAGCGCGACATGATAGCCACATTAAAAGAAGATGAAATCAACCAACACTTTGTTTCTCTAAAGATGGAGTTCAAGGTACTCAACGAAAATTATTAACTCTTAAATTATTAACAACTATGTTACTTTCATGGGGTAAACCAAAAATCTTAGTCAAGGACAAAGAACAAGCGGGTGCTATTTGGCGATTGCTGCCAACTCCCGTAGAGGGTTCCACGCAGTTGGAGACCACGGAAGGCGATACAGTAGAAGCGAAGATTGAGGGCGGTGCAGTCGAAGACGTAATGGATAAGATTGATACCTACGCACTCAAATTCGAGGAACGTCTTGTGAAAGGTCGTAAGAAATGCTTCGGCGACAAGGAAGGTGTGGTTAAGCACAACTACGAAGTCTTCTTGCAGCCGGAAGACGAGACTGCGTATGGCATACACATTAACACGGCACGTGTGAGTGTATCTGATTCCTACACGTCAGCAGATGGTCTCAAACAAGCAATCTCGCTTAAAGCACTTGCTAACGAGGAAACAACGCAGATTGAGATTGGTGTAGTAACAGTGACCGGCACCAAAGGTTCGTACTCTCCTTCTATCGTTCCGATTGAGGCAGAGAGCGAAACGAGCGATTCGGATTCTGATGGCAGCATACCGACTGCGTAAAAAGAATGTGGGGTGTGTAAGGGAAATCAAGGTGTAAAGATAAGCACACTCCACATTTTATATCGCGGGATGGAGAAGTAGGTATCTCGCTACGCTCATAACGTAGAGGTCGCAGGTTCGATTCCTGCTCCCGCCACAATCAAATAATATCTCATGGCACACAATCAAGATAAATCCATTCTTTCCAATGTGGCAGAGACCATCATGGAGATGCCCATCGGCTACAACGCAGGTGGGCATACTTATTATATGTACCCGCCTTCGCTGGGCACGGCTATGCTCATAGAGCGACTATTAGGGGAAGAAGTAGGAGGTTCGGAAAAGTTGTCAGGCTTGTACAATATCCTAAAGGAGTTGCGGCACAACAAGGAGTTGGTCGTTAAACTCGTTGCCGTGTGCTCATTCGAAAAGCGTTCGGACGCGCTCAAAAAGAACTTGCGCGACGAGATGGAGAGAAACGTGCGTTACGCGGATGACAATCAGTTAATGCAACTACTCATGCTCTTTTCTGCATGGAACAAGGACGTGAAAGAGTTTACCAAGTACTTCGGGTTGGATAAGGAGCAAGAGTACATTAAGCGTTGCATGGACGTGAAAGGCAAAGACGACTACAGCTTATCGTTCAACGGACGGAGTGTGTACGGCAAGATGATAGACGTGGCATGTGAACGCTACGGGTGGACGATGGATTATGTCGTGTGGGGCATATCAATCAATAACTTGCAAATGCTTTTGGCTGACCATATAACCCACGTGTATCTGACCAAGAAAGAGCGTCAGCAAGTGAACGTGCCTAAACGGGATGGCGTTGTCATCAACATGGATAGCAAGAATGTAGATAAGAAAATGTTACTTTCACTAATGAAAAAGTAAGCGTATGGAGATAGTAGAGGAAATAAAGCGGCTCTCAACCGAGATTGAGCGTCTTCAAAAAGAGATTGCTGAAAACGGCAAGTCAATAGAGAAGTTGGCTTCCAAAGAAGGGGAGATTGCAAAGATGTTCGAGCAGTACAGTAAGGCTGATGCTGCCGCTATGAGTGTACGCGAACTGAACAAGGCAAACAAAGAGTTAGAGAGTGGCTATAGCGATTTGGAGCGCGAGCAGGAAGGGTACGAAAAGCAGATTACGTCTCTCGAAAAGGTACTCGATAAGCAGCGCGAAGAACTGAACCTGATTGCGCAGGCGCAGCGTGATGCTCTTTTGGCGGGCGATATGCGCGGAGCGTCCCGTATGTTGGAGAGTTACAAAGAACTCAACCAACAAATGGCAACTACTTCGAAGGCACTCAACGAAGCGCGTGACAGATACGATGAGGTAGGTGTAGCGATGGAGAACAACGCAGACGTAGTGTCTCGCTATAACGACGTTCTTGAAGCACGCAAGGAGGTTGAGAACGCAAAGAGTATCGAAGAACTCACCGAACTATACAACAAAGAAGGGCGTGTGCAGATTGAGAACGCACGGGAGTTGCAGGAGTATTACCAAAAGATAAGCGTTCTGAAAGAGAAGTTGGCAGACCCAAATATTGACCCCAAGCAGAAAGAGATAGATACTGCGGCACTCGAAAAGTACAAGAAACTTGTTGAAGACACGACCAAGGCGCAGGAAGTGGCGTTGGAGCGTCAGAATATCTTTGCGAAGGCATTGGGCAAAAACGAAAAGAAGACAGCCTTTGGCAGCACGGATAAGAGCGGAGATAATGGCGAAGGAGCGGCTGCTGCGTTTGAGAAAGTAGCCAATTCGGCTGCAAGCGCAAGCAAGGTCTTCGGTCAGTTGCGAGCAAACCTGACTTCTTTGAGAACCGGCTTTAGCGGTCTTGCAAAAGGTGGAGCGAGTGCGGCGGCAGGCATGTCGGCTATATCCAAGGGCGTGAGCGGACTGATTTCGATGGTCGGAAAACTGAATAAGTCGCTACTTGCACTCTTGACTAACCCGATTGTTCTCACAATAGCGGCGATAGTGGCATCGCTTAAACTATTGTACGATATGGTGTCTTCATTCTCGAAGACTGCAATGGGTGGCGATATGTTTGCAAAGTGGAAAGGCTACATAGAGGGAGCGAAGGCGTTCATAGAACGATTCGTTACCGAGGTACAGGCAAAAGTATCAGAGTTTGTCCGTAACTTCGCTTCTATCTTCACCAAGTCGGGTGCGGTAGTAAAGGAGTTCGTTATATCCATAGGTAATGCTATTTCAGCCGGACTTGAATGGGTCGTTGCCAAGGTAAAGAATGGTTGGAGACAAACAAAGGCGTGGTTCACGGGCGAAGAACTGACCGAGGATGACCTTGTTAAAGAGCCTGACTTCGACAATCTCTTTAGCGGGGTCAAGAAGGCAGCGGGAGAACTATCTGACATATGGAAGAAAAGTTTTACCAAATGGGAATTGCCTTCGCTCAAAACCTTTATGAATGAGTATGCTCGCATAGAGGAACTGCAACGCAGCCTTATCAAGCAGCAGCGCGCCTTCACAGTAGCAAGTGCCGAATCCGAGAGAGCGCAGGCAGAGTTGGAGAACACCATGAATCGTGGTGGTCAGGTAGAGCAGTTGCAGCGCATGAAAGAACTGCAAGACCTAATCAATAACAAATACTCAATGGAGTTGTCGATGGCTCAAAAGGAGTTGGATATTCAGCGAACCAAGAATAGCCTAAAGGGCAAGGGTGTAACGGACGACGAACTAAAAGCGGAAGCCGACCTTGCTGCAAAGGTATTGGGTATAGAGACCAAGCGTCAGAACGAAATGCGTTCGCTGACCAACCGGCACACCGATTTGGTGCGTGCGCTCAATGAGCAGAAACGAGAGCAGGAGCGCATAATGAAGAACTACGCCATTGACGCTACCATATCTAAACTGCAAGAGCAGTTGAAATATGAGAAGGACATCACCAAGCAGTTGGAGTTGCAGAAGCAGATAAACGACGAGCAGCAGAAAAAGAGCAATCAGAACATAGACAAGCAGAAAGCGGATGCTATAACGCAAATGTTCGGGAATGACGCAGGCGAGTTGGTACGGCAAGGCAAGTCTAAAGAAGAAATCAAGACACAGTTATTCAGTCCGAGCGAGAAATCCACGGAAGACGAAGTTAAGCAGTTGCAAGAGAAGTCCGACAAGTTTGATGAAGTATGGGGTCATTGGGAGGAAGTGCGTGAAGCAGAAGCAGCAAAAGCAAACGACAAGGTAATGAGCGATGCGCTTTACAAAGACTATCAGGCGTATCTCGATTATTCAGAGAAGGTGGTAGAAGCAGCCGAGTGGCGTTCGCAGGAGTTGAAGAAGTTGAATATGGGAGAAAGCCAGCTGACCCAAGACCAAATAGACCGCATATTTAACGAGAAGATAAATCAGGCAGGCAAGAACGCCAATATAGACGTATTGGAGGAAAGGACTGCCCAACTCATAGCCGATTTCGTAGGACAACTTGCAGATGCGACCGCCGACCAAATACAAGAGGCGCAGAATGAGTTCGAGAAGAACATAGAAGAGGAGAATGCCCAAATAAACGGCATACTCGGAATGTCGGGCGAGGAAAAGGAGGCACGTCAGGAAGAACTCGACTATGACGAGCAGCAAGTAAATCAAGAGTTAGAAGAAGGCTTGATAACCCAAACGGAAGCGGAAGAACGCCTATTAGAGATAGAACGCGAGCGGTATCTTCTCTCTCTTGACCAAGTGAATTTGCAGTCACAGTTAAGGAAGAACATAGAGGCGGTAGAAAAGGTTCAGCGTATCTCCGTAAACAAGCAGCAATCTGCGTCGAAAGTTTCACAAGCGAACTATAAGAAGGTATCAAAAGGGTGTCAGGTTGCGGCGCAGGCACTCGGAGTAGTAAAAGACGCGGCTGACGCGGTTGCAAGTACCTTTGGAGGTTCATTGTCAAAGAAATCGAAGAAGGCGTTGTCGGCGATAAGCGATATTGCCAATGTCGGCATGACAGCCATCAAGGGCGTAGAGACAGTAGTAAACGCGGTAGAGCAAGGTATATTCGCTACAACGAAGTCAGGTGTAACCGCGATGCAATCGTTGGAATCTGCGTCGGTGATTATCGGAATCATATCCGCAGCCGTTCAGATTATAACGGAGATTGTTAAGGTACTGATGCAGTTCACGAAAGCGGCAAAAATGCAGGACGCGATAGACGAGCAGAAGGAGAAGGTCGAGGCGTTGGAGCATGAGCATGAGAAGTTAGAGCGTGCCTATCAGAACTCATCGGGTACGGACTACTACAGAGGACTTGCCAAGTCTGCGGAAGACTACAACAAATTGCTTGAAGAAAACAATAAGGCGTTGCAGACCGCGCAGGAAATGTACGAGTACCAAGCAAGCAAGTATGGAGAAGGTAGTGATAAGGCAAAGGACGCGTTAGAGCAAGTACATGAATTGGAAGACGCGCAGGCAGACTTCGAAGATGCACAACGTGAGCAATGGCAACAACTGATGGAAGAACTATCGGGTTCAGACTTACAGTCCTTCTCTCAAAACCTTGCGAGCGCACTTGTGGACGGGTTCAGGCAGGGACGTGACGAGATAAACGACGTATGGGAGAAGACGATGGATGACCTCATGCGCACGATGATGCAGAACCAACTTGCGCTTGCAATCGAAGATATGTTCAAGCCGGTATTCGACAAACTGAATAACGCAACCAAGAACGGAGACCTTGTGCAGAGCGAGATAGACGAGATTATGGCAGAGTTCGATGCCAAGAGTGAACAAGCCAAGTACCTTGCAGAGCAGTACTATGACCTTATGAACGAACGTGGGTTGTTGGAAGACGAAGACACCCAGGGTTCGCAAGGATTCGGTCAAATGACGCAAGACCAAGCAGACACTTTGACAGCTCGCTTTACGGCATTGCAGATGGAAGGAGCGAACGTAGTAGCCGCAGCGCAAGCAATGGCGGTAGCCGTGCAAGAAATAGGTGCGGATAACAAACTGCAAGTAGCAAGTCTGCAATCACTCGTTCTTAATAGCGGGTTGTGTATGCAGATAGCGCAGGAGCAGTTAGACCAAATGAAAATAATAGCGGACAACACGGCAATGCTATCAGAGACTAACATGCGCCTGAAATCCATTGAGCAAAACACGGAGAGACTATGACGAAAGATTACTTTGAACGCCTAAAGGCTGACCTATTAGCCACTTATGCGAGTGACTTGTGCGATGAGAGCGTGGAAGACATAAAGGCATCCACCTCTCTTGCCGAGTTCATAGCGGTGCTGAATAAATACACCGCTTTCCTGAATTACAAGACTATCCCGAAGGTAGATTGGGTGCGCAAGTGGTTCGGGGAGAACAAGAGCGAAGCGGAGCAGAACGGGTGTTATATAGACGCTATCACTACGGCTATTAACCCGACTATGCCTATTACGCTCTACGGAGACACGCGCCTGCAACTGATTATTAGCGATGCGCATGTTTACCAAGTGACTACCCAAGATAATAGCCGCGTTTCTATTTCCACGTATGGAGTGTGTGCGGTGAACGTCCGGCAGAAAGACGCGAGCAGCGTAAGCATAGTGAACGAGAATAAATTAGCGAAAATCAAAATCAGGAAAGTATGAAACTACATATCTCTATCAACGGAATAGACCTTGACGATTACGGCATAGTGCCGTTGGAAGGTTTCTTGAACACCATCCTAAAGCCTGCCGGTTTTAAGAAGTTGGCTACCAACACCAACACCGCTTTTGACGGAGTTATCCCTATCGCGAACGGAAACCGCAAGCGCGATAGCAGGACAGTGACGCTTAATTTCCTTATCCGTTCCGTCTCTATCATTGACAAACGCCGCTGCATAGAACGCCTTGAAAGCGCGCTTATGGCAGGCAAGAATGATAGCGGAGTGAATGAGTTGTTCGTAGCCGAGTTGGAACAATGCTACCGCCTTATTTTCGATGGTATCACTTCCTATAACGGAGCGAATGAAGAAAAGGCAATCATTGCCGTTAAGTTTACCGAGTTTTGTCCTACCCCTGAAAACAGAGTACCATAATGAGAACTGCTTTACAAAATATCACCATTTACGCCCCTAATGTGAATAATAATGGCACGCTCAATGCAATCGGTACATTCCCAATCACCGACCAATGTGAGCGCAGCGCACAGCTAATGGGGGATGACTACGTAAGACTAATCTTCAAATCGGCAGAGTATATCACTTTCCCTGCCTTCTCGTTCATTCGTCTTTCAAGTAGTCAGATAGACAAGGAGCAGACTTTCTTTCTGAAAGAAGACTACCGCCCGCAAAGTTCGGGTTCGGAAAAGACCGCAGACGGAGTGTCGGCTGAATCATATTCGTATGATGTCAAGTTCTATAGCATAGGCAACATGCTGCGTAAGCCTATTTGTTACCGGCATGTCAAAGTGTCGAACGGAGCGAGCGCAAACGATGGCTACCAAGAGTGGGACGAACCCGAACTGAATGTGAGCGCAGACCTTTCCACAATGTATGTTATCATTATGGAATCCATTGCGCAGTACACCAACCGCATATCGAGCACTACTCTCTTTCAGAAGATGCTTGCTACCCTGCCTGCCAACGGACTGACGACAGTAGGCGGCATTACCGAGCCGAGTACGGATGTCAAACTGACCAAAGGCACGGAGTTGAGCACCTTTAACTTTAGCGGGGCAAAAATAGCGGACGTATGCACGGGCGTTGCCAATCAGTTTACGGACGAGAAGAAAGAAACCGAGTGGTACATAGAGGAAACGGCTGAACCAGGGAGTGTGGTAAACCAACTAATCATGCACTTCTGCAAGTGTGACAATGCGCAGCAGACAATCGCAGAGGTTTCCGACTTCGCGTGGAAGAACACGAGCAGCAACAAATACCTTCGCCCCGTAATCACGGGTGGTCTATCCAAGGTGGATTATTCACGAGATACGTCTAATATCCCGCAGATTATCGTTCCGTTCGGAGCGGAGCGCAACATGACATATGAATCGGTCAAGGGCATAGATATTTATTCGCAGATGCAGTCCACGTTCGGAAAGCGTGTGCGCCTTACACCGAACACCACATACGAAGTGCGCAAGCCGTTGCCCGACGGAACATACGAAGACACCACAGTTACCACGGATGACCACGGCGGTCTGACTAACGACCAAGTGAACACGGGCGACGAACGCGTAGAGTTCTTTGACAAGGTATATCCGCAATGTCACTTCCGAGTAACCAAGGTGGAGACGCGCATGAAGAAAAGGGATGATAGTGTTATCCCTGAATACACATGTACGGCAGTAGCCATAGATTCGCAGGGCGAGGTGGTGCAGCCGGCGGCAGGGTTCTTCCCCATTCAAATAGAGGAAGGTGCTACCCTATCCGTTCGCTTTGAGAGCGGCTACTTGAACGGCAGAGAGTTCGAGATAGCCAACAAGACGCAGAAGGAGATAGACCCTGACACGCACCAACCTACGGGTAACTACAGCCTACGTTTCACCATTGTGGCAGATGGTTCTATCGAAGACGGAACACTTATACCGAGCGGAAACTTCATACCGAGAGCACGTGATATAGAAGAAGGTGGCACTTGCGAGGGCGATGAGTTCGCTTTGTTCAACATGAAGATGCCGCAAGTGTATATCGACTATGCACGGCAGGAGTTAGCGCAGGCGGCATACGAGAAACTGCTCGAATACCAAGAGACTTTGCCCGACATGAAATGCACTTCTATGGCGCGTGACTTCCACGGAATCTCTATGAGTTTCGGCAAGCGGTTCAATGTGCATTCAGAGAAGATTGGCTTCCGTATGGTTAATGGTCAAAGAACGCCTATTGATTTCATATCCCGCGTTACTGCCTTTTCGTATAAACTCACCAAGCCGGATGATATTCAGTTTACCTTGTCGAGTGCAATCGCCCGTGGGGTATTGTCGGAGATGGCGAGTGCTATCAGCACCATGACGAGCGTGCAGGGCGGTTTGGGTCAGACTACCCGTAATCTATCGCGTAGAGGATGGAGAGATGCAAGCGAAGTGGCAGAAAAGTTGGATTCTATCACGTCTGAAATGATGCTTGTCGGCAACGAGAAGTATCAGTTTGCCTATACATGCGGAATAGACTGCGTAGATGCTAACGACAACCCCACTATAGGCACCTCCAACGCGTTCGCCAAGTTACATATATCCTACGGACAGTTGCAGCACACGCAAGAGCCGTACATAGGATGGCATGGCGGTCTATGGGAGATAGGCGAAGCGGACATTGATACCGACCTGAACGGCGTGCCATTGGATGCGAACAAAGCCTATTACGTCTATGCTATATGTTCGGAGAACAACACAACGGCTTCCATAGTGTTGTCGGAAGACAGTAGTGCGGCAGATACGGACATGCTATTGGGTATCTTGTCGAGCGTTTTCGAAGACCAACGTGTTTTCAGTCCGACTAATGGCTACACTTCCATTATGGGTGGTCAGATTACTACCGAGCAGATTCAAGACGCAGGGCGCAACCTGATTATTGATTTCAGTAGCAACCCGCCACGTATCATAGCGCGCGGTGGAGCGCAGATTATCGGTAACATATCGTTCTTGTCGAATGGTAGTGTTGTTGATGCCAAAACTTATATAGACCAGATAGATGTTAATTTGCAGCAGCAGATAGATGGCAACATTACATCGTGGTTCTATAGCGGAGTTCCTACGTTAGAAAATGCACCTGCAAGCAAATGGGCAACTGTAGAGGACAAGGACAAACACCTTGGAGACTTGTATTACGATAATAATACCGGCTACTGCTATCGTTTCTTGGTTGAGAACAAGGTGTATAAGTGGGAGAAGATAGTCGATAACGATGTTGTGTTAGCCTTGCGTAACGTAGATGACGTGACGAATGATAAGATTATCAGCAAGGGTTCGGAGAAAATCAACCTAAAGAAAGAGTGGTTGGAAGTGGCAGGACAAAACCTTAATGGCACTACCGATGGTACGTACTACAAGGCTACGACCGAAGCAGATAACTACCGCCTTACGTATGGTGCGCTCACGAGTGCGTTCACTACGCTGAAAGGCTACATGGATGCGCTGCTTGCTAATGTCGGTGCTAACTCTTATTTGAGTGACTATGAAGGTACGTTACCGGAAGGAGCAGCCAAACTCTCATTTACGCACACGCAATTGAACAACGCATGGAAGAACTACTACACGGAAGAAGCAGCCTTGAATAACCGCATTGCTTTGGTCGGAAGTGGTAGTGTAAACCTCTTCCCAAAGAAGTTCATGGATGATTGGAATACTGCGAGACCTACGAACCTATTCTCGAAGGCTGCATTCTCGAAGTCGGGTTGCGATGTGTTCCAAGACAAGTGCCTTATGTGCTCTACGCGAACAACCAACACGTCTGCATCGTCCAACTACTTTGCCGTTCGCAGAATGATAGATAGCACACATGTTTATCCGTCACAAGGAGAAGCACGCTTTGTGTACATGAACACAATCGGTCAGTTTAGTGGTTCGTTTACCAAAGATAGTAATTGGCATTACTTGCAGGTGTACTTTAACGGAAATAATGCAAATGCTCAAATGTTGATAGATGCAGACGCTTTGTTTGAGAATGGAAAGACGTATTATATTACAGGGCTTGTATCCATACTTGACAGAAGCGGTTCAGGCAACCACGCACAAGTAGAGGATTTGTATATCTACGAAGGCAGCGAAACGTACTATCTTAACGAGTATATAGGCTACCGCGCAGTAGATAGTTACGGAGAGTACTTTGCAGTTAATTCGTTGCGATTATACGATGTAATAGGCAGCAGAGAATCGTATAACGATATACTACAAGGGAAGGTGACGTTTGAGGCAGGAAAGCAGTACACCCTTAAAGTGAAGTGGTGCTCTTCAAGTGTAGTTAATTACGACACTCTCTATCTCGGATTCAAGTATTCCGATGGAACACGTAGTAGTTGGATTCAATGTTCTAAAGACCAAACGACCCCTGTTGTGCAATCACTTGTGTCAGACGAAGGCAAGAACGTAGTAGGAATAGCATGCACATTCGGTTCAAGTGCAGCCAATACCCGCATCTACGATATTTCGCTGACGGAAGGAGCGTACCCTCCATTTGGTTGGATAGAAGCAGAAGAAGACAAGGTACAAGGTGGCGAGACGCTTGCTAACTATGCTACTGCGGATGTACATAACATGACCAAGGTAGGAGAATCAGGCTTTAGACAAGTGTTAGCCGACACCAAGTCAGAACTTGCTCTAACCATAGACGATTATGAGACAGGAAGAATACCGAGTAACAATATCAATACCTACGTATTGAACGCAAGCGTTAAGTTAGGAAGGCAGGCTTTCTCCTTTATTATAAGACGTGCTACCAAAGTGCTGCGTATCAAGCACAACGGAAGTCAGCAAGACGTAATCAGTACCTTTACTCTTGATGAGCCGTTGGCTAAAGGCACACGTGTAGTAGTATCGTTGGAGTTTGTCAATATCTCACAAGGGTCGTTCGAATGGAAGGACGTGATGATTCAAGTAGGCAACAAGGCTACCGACTATCAGCGTTACTATCAGTACCTTGCACAAGCCTTTGAGAACGATGCAAGAGCAGGACAAACCAATATCGAAGGTGGACTTATTGCTACTTCGCTCATAAAACTCCGTGACCAAAATAACAACGTCACCGCAGGCATGAGTGGACTGAAAGACTATACTATGGTCGGTAATAACGTAACCAATAATGGCGTTACCTTGTGGGGCGGTGGCGATTACGCAGACGCTCTCGCACAAGCGGCATATGGAGTGGATTACACACAACTCACGAAAATACTTCCTATATTGCTCACCAAGACGGGATTTGGCAGTTGCATCAGTTGTTTCCGAGTAATAGACAAAGACACTATCAAGGTAGTGACGGAAAACAATGAGATTGTTATATCCAACAAGAGTATAAGCGAAGTAGCCAACATAAGCGGAGTTAAGACAGGGAATGCTACTCTTTCCTACGATTCTGACCCGATGAGGGGCACAACGGGAGAGGTGTCTAAAACGATAAGCGTAATTGGCGAGTTTACCAAAACTTTGGATAAGGGGAATTACCAAGCAGTAAATACCACTTCTGCTCAAATGGCATTGAATATATATGCGAGCACTCAACTCGGACAAAGTAACAGTTCGGTAAGAACGATAGCACAAGCAAGAGTAGAGATGTATGTTAAAGTAGGCGCAACGGAAGTAGGTTCGATAGGAATATGTAGTGACGGAAGCGATGCCTATGCGGAAGGAACGGGGCAGTATAGTTACAAAGCAACAACAATACAACTTGCAACTAATACAAGCAAGACTATATCATTTGAAGTGCTATCTAATAGTACGGAAGTAAAAATAGGATTCCGTATAGTTGGTGCTTGTTCTGCCACGTTAAACAACTGCGTAGATACATGCTATGGTAGAGTACAATTCAGCAGCACACGAATGGATGGTAAGATAGTGCAGACTGACCACTTTGTTGCCGTAGCGAAAGATGGTATTGCAGTCATCAATGGTAGTGAAGCCGCGTTTACAATTTACAACGGAAATGGAGATATGGACGTGCAGATTACGGGACTGCCCCAAACAAAACCCAACGAGAAAGGCAAGTTATACCAATATCAAATAAATAGTAGTACTACAGTAATAGGTATAGTGAATCAGTAATAAAAAAGAGTGAGTTTTAATGCTCACTCTTTTTTATAGGCTTTCTCTTTTACTTAACTAATGTGTAGGTATATCCATAACATTCAAACGTCAAGGTGTCTTTGAAAACAATATCGTTTGTAGAAGAACCACTACTATAGACAGTGATAGTGTAGTTAGGATAAGTGCCTTCGTAGGTTGCGTCAAGGAGTTCTATACCATCAGTATTCAATACGTCAGAGTTGGTAGTATAGTATTTTGTTGCCGTGTAGTCATCTACAAATACAATTACCTGATAATTCTTGTCATAATCGCTATAATTTGAGTATATATGACCTGCCGGCGACCAATACTTCGGGAACTTCGGCTGATTCGGCTCTTGCGTTTCAGGGTTGTTACCCTCGCATCCGATAAGCAGCAAAGAGATTGCCAAGAAATAAAAAATCTTTTTCATAATCGTGCAATTTTTATGGTTAATTACTATGGTTATTTCTAATTTTCGCTGCAAAGATAATATATTTTTTCAATAAAACAAAAAAAATCGCAAAAAAAATGCAAAAAAATTCATTTTTGTTAATAAAACACAATAATTCTGCACTTTTAATCACAAACAAACGCGGATTTTTGCCTATTGAACTTTTGTTTTTTGCCGATAATGTGCATACGCACGCACGCGCGCGCACGTTCTACAATACGTATATAGCAAACATGTGTTTTTAAGAGAAAAATGCAGATAAAATGAATTTTTTTGCTCAAAAATTTGCACATGTCAAATAAATGTAGTACTTTTGCAGCGTTCTAACATACTATACGGCGGATGAATAACACCGCTACATGCGGTTTTTATTTTGTCCATTGCTAACTATAAGTATAGTATCAGTACCCCGTGGCGATGTTGTAATGGCACGCCAAGCCGTGTAGTAGGTTAGAACAGCGGGCAGTACTGATACTTTTTTTGTTCTAATTACTACACTATGGCTAAGAAGAAAAAAGGCAGCACTAATCAGATGTTGCGTGAAAAATTGGCGAATGCCACATCTCAAATCAACGCTCTGCAAGAGCAAGTATCGAACCTTTCGCCCGATGGCGTTGATGCCAAGGTGCTTGAAATTCTCACTCCTGCCGCAAAGCGAACTATCATTCTTCTCAACGAGCAGCGCAAGTACCGCGACCAATGCTTTACCTTCGCACGCGACCTTTACCCTGACGATGACGAGAGAGCGCAAGATTGCTACGAGCAACTCGCAGGCGTATTCAGTTCATCAAAATTAGAAGACAAACTAATTGATTCTATTTCTATCGGTGACGCTATCTAATGTTAAACCGGCAATGCCCGCAGAGTTTCGACCGAGCGGGCAGAGCCATAACTCATATTGCTTATGGATACTTATATTCAAATCCACAAGAGCAGCCAATTTGGTGAAATCCGCACCGCAGGCACTCCCGAAGAACCGCTCTTTTGTTTAGCAGACGTATGCAAGGTGTTAGACCTCCAAGCAGCAGCGGTGAGCAGACGTTTACAAAAGGATGTGATTTCAAATCACCCCCTTTCCGAAGACCCAAATTCAAAGGGTGTGATTTCAAACGACCCCATCCCTTCCGTCCTTACTACACTCCCAGTTCAAACGGCAGGCGGTGTTCAACAAATGACCTTTGTTAGTGAAGATGGCTTATATGATGCAATCTTTGATAGCCGCAAGAAAGAAGCGAAGGCGTTCCGCAAGTGGGTGACAAGCGAAGTGTTGCCATCCATACGCAAGAATGGTGGTTACATGACAGCTAAAGCCGATGACACTCCCGAAGAAATAATGGCGCGTGCCCTAACGATAGCAAAGGCTACGCTTGAAAATCAGAAGAAGCGTCTTGCAGAGCAGAGCATGACCATAGAAAGGCAAGAGCAGCGCATAGAGCAGCAGAGCAAAGAACTTGCAGAAGCCGCTCCGAAGGCTACCTACTACGACGATACGCTGATGAGTGTGAACACGCTCACCATGACACAAGCCGCCAACTCCATAGGCATGAGCGTGTACTCTCTTGCCAACAAACTGCAAGAGGCGGGTGTCATTTATCGGCAGAGTGGTCAGTATATGCTCCGTGTGCCGTACTGCCAATGGGAATTGCACAAGACGCGTACAAACACATTCACGCGTTCGGATGGTTCGACCGGCACAAGTATCTATCTCGTATGGACGCAGCGCGGTTTGCGGTTCATCAACGCGCTCAACAAGCATAACTTCAACGTAGCCGAAGCGGTGGCAGAGTTACGCAGAGAGAAAGAGAGTGTTTCCGCATAAAGAGAAACAACGTATTCAGAAAGAGAGGTGATGCGCCTCTCTTTTTTTTGTGCAACTAAAATCAGCACACATGCGCGACATGTAGAGAAAATAATGAGTTTTCAAGTTTGATAGTTCAGTAAATTAGTGTACCTTTGCAGGAAAAAAACAAGAGCAATGAAAACGATATATAGTTACATAGCAAGTTTAGGAACAAAGTTTCATAATATGATTTCATCCTTTGGTGGTTTTTGTAGTGCAGCGTGTGTTGCCATCTTTGATTTTCTTGCAGGCTATCGTATAGCCATCGGTGTGGTCTTTCTTGCGGTCATCCTCGATATGATTTGGGGAATAGCAGCAGCGAAAGTGCAGGGTAAGTACACACGTTCGGAGTTAATGCGAGATTCGGTGACGAAGATAGGCGGTTATGCCACGGCACTTGTTATGACTATGGTATTGGAAAACCTAATCATGGGCAGTCACTCCACCTTGTTGCAGGACGGAACAACGCAACGATGGGCGGTGGATGTGATTGCTTTTATTATTGGGTGCGTAGAGTTGTGGAGTATGAGCGGAAACATTCTGATTGTACGTCCGCAGTCTATATTCTTCCGCATTATCCGCATGTCGCTCGTAGGAGAGATAGCGCGCAAACTCGATATATCAGAAGAAGAAGTTAAGAAGGTCTTCCAACACAATGGAAGTTTCAAGATAGAGAAGAAACCTACTGAAAAAAGTGAATAACATGAAGAAGACTATCTACATTGGAGTGCCGCATAAGGATGGATTCAAATATGCCGACGGAACAGCTTTCGCAGATGTTCCGTATGTTGCTTTGTATAACCAGTCGAACAAGACGTATTGCGAAGCGACATGCACCTATCGTTCGTCCGACAATGGCTATAATTTCGAGATAAGTGCAGAGGTAACAAGTGAACTTTCTGCCGGAGTATATACGCTTGAAATCTACAATCACGACAAGACGGAGTTGCTTTACCGCGACGAGTACTACGCAAGAGTGACACGAGTAGCGGTATCGCCTAACAACACACATATAGAACCCGAATCGTCAGAATCATAAGCACCATGTCAAGGATAGTTATAGATAGTAAAGCAGTCAAGCCTATCGAACTGAACGGCTATATAGACGAGCAGCCGCCCGTCGTTCCGACTATTGAGATGGTGGACTTGGGTCTTCCGTCAGGCACGCTATGGAGTAAGTATGACTTCGGAGTTGATTCTGAAAGCCTGAATGTTAAGGCAGACTATATCGGGGGGAGGTACGCATGGGGAGAATTGCATCCGAAGGACACATATGACGAGGATAACTATCGTTTCTATGATACCCAAAATGAAGTGTACACGAAGTACACGAACAGCGGAGACGAGAAATACAAGTTGGATGATGCAGATGATGTAGTCCATGCTACGTTTGGAGAGAACTACTACATTCCAACTGCGTTAGAGTATCAAGAATTAGTGCGTGAGGTGAACAAGGGTAACTTAACAAAGCAGTATGTCACTAATTTCAATGGTGTATCAGGCTTAAACGGAGTTAAGATTAGTAAATCTTCAAACGCTAATGTGTTTATCTTCCTGCCAATTACGGCACCAAACGGGTGGGCACAGTATTGGGCAGATGATAGGGTCGGCTACTACGGAAAGAGACCAGGGGTTGATTATGTGGCAGGCGCATTTGAGATAAGTAATTCACCATCCCTAAACGTAGATACATATGAAAGATATGAGGGGTATCGCCTCCGCGCGGTTGTGCGCAACCCGGAGTATGACGATTGGAGTTGGGATAGTGGAAGTGGCGGTAAATCATTACCCGTAGATGACGATGATGATGACGAACCGATATGGAAAAGTCTATAAATACATACGATTATGGAAGTACAAATTCAAGAAACAAAGAGTAAAGGCAGGGGCGTATTTGCTGCTGCTGACATAAAGTCAGGGGAACAACATGTGTCGGAAGGCATAAGAATTGACAATACCGACATACGCAAGACTTCTCCATTGTGGTTGTATGTGTTCGGGAGCAAGAACCCTACACAGTGCATATTCAGTGGCGATTGGTGCAACTATATCAACTGCGACCGCGAACACCCTAACATGCGGTATGATGTAGCGGATGATAACCGCTCTATCATCTTTACTGCTTTGCGTGATATTGCCAAAGGAGAAGAAATAACCATAGACTACGGCTATGACGTAGAAGCCTATGCTGCAAAGTTAGGCATAGACTTGGAATCGTGGAACGGAGCAACCGGCAGTATGATTAAACTGACACCGAGCGAAGACAAATGAACAAGAGAGAACGTTGGAATAGAGATTGCCAAAAGTGGGAAAGAGAACGCAGTATAAAGCAGTTCTTGATTACCCTTGCTATAGTAGCCGCAATCGTACTGATTCCGTATATTTTGAACGCATGGAAGTAAACAAGTCACATATAATCACCGCAGCAGTCAGTCTTGCAATAGGACTGATAGCAGGCTTGTTGTTACGCGGTTGTGGTCACGAAGAGCCTACGCCCGAACCGAAGGTGCTTAACGACACAATCACAATCACCGACACGTTCCGTATTGCCGGAAAGACAAAGACTATCTACGAGACCGAGTGGGACACGCTCATTGAGGTTAAGCATGATACCTTGCGCGATACTATACGTGTGCAACTGCCGATGGAGAGCAAGGAATATAGAGACACCTTTGCTACCGACACAAGCCGCATAGAGTTAGGAGTGCATTTCTCCGGCTACAAGGCGAAGATAGATAGCATAGACTTACAATACCGCTTTGAGGTAGAGCCGAGGATGTACGAAAAGAAACGCGATTGGCGTTGGGCGGTTACTCCGAGCATACAAGTAGGCTATGGTGCAAGCGTTGTAGGTCAGCAAGTGTATGCCGCACCATACGTGGGTGTAGGTGTAAGTGTTGGCTTTGGCTATACATGGAAGAAATGAAAACGGAGGATAGATATGAGAAAGTTTTTACGTGAAGTGTTTAGTGAGAACGGCGTTGGGAGTAGCAAGCGCATCCTCGGTACGCTAATGCTGATAGTATGCCTTGTATGCGTGGTGTACTTGGTGTTTAAGGAAGGAGGCACGAGCGTGGTGGAAAATATTATCATTACTCTCATAGCCGTAGGAGCAGGACTGCTTGGCTTGTCAAGCGTCACGAGCATTTTCAAGAATAAAGGAAATAAGAACGAGCAGTAATATGTGCCTGTTAGATTTATATAATGCTTGTCATGGACTGAACGATTCCGACCGCAAGGAAGTGATGCGGTTTTGGAAGATATGTCAGACGTATAAGAAAATGGAAGGTAGAGTATGACAGAGTTACATAAAATACATATTCCAATCTACAAAGACATACTCTTTGTGTTTTTGGGCACAGTTAAAGACTGTCAGCAAGCATTGATTAAGAATGGCATGTGCGAGGAAGAGGCTCAATGCTTCAAACCATCAGAGACAGCGCAAGGCTTTTTTATTTACTTTGAAAAGGATGGAATTTATCTGCTATGGATGCCTGAAATACCTGAGAAGATAGCACACTATGGAGTCATTGTGCATGAGATATTTCACTTTGTATATAGATTCCTTGCGGAGAGAGGACTGGTAATGAATGATAGTAGCGAGGAAGCGTACACCTATTTGGCTGAATATGTGTTCGACGAGATAGATAATTATATCGTACAGCAAAGGGAGAAAGAAGACAAGCAAAAACAAAAATAATTATGAATTGGAAAATGTCCAAAATACGTCCAAAAAACGTACTGATTTTTGGACATTTAATAAACAATCAAAATCATTACAATATGAAAGATTTTTGGAAAAGTTGGAAATTTTGGCTTGCTATTGCAGCCGTGGTATTGGCTATTGCAGCCGTAGTGTTATGGTTCACATGCAGACCTTTCTGCTATGCGACAAGCGGATTTCTCATTGGAGGTCTCGGCGGCTTCATGGGTGGATTCTACGTCTGCAAAAAGTACGGGAGATAGAACGGAAATCGAATCCCTTACGGCAGCATAAAGGAGCATGACTTGACTATAGTCGAGGGTTGCAGGTTCGAGTCCTGCCTGCCGTGCATAAACTAACAATATATACTATGTCAGACAAGAAACACAAGAGTGGTTACGAACTGCTCAAATTGAAGTACAACATGCTCCTTGATACTCACAAGGAGGAGATGGCAAAAGGCAGAGATAAGGTAAACGAGTTGCAGACTATCGTAGAGCGTCAGCAGACACGTATTTCGGAACTGACCGCCAAACTGCACGCGGTACGTGAGAGAAGGTCTTACTACAGAGACAAGAACGATGCGCTATGGGAGCACATGGGTTGGTTCAAACGTTTGACATGGAACTTAAAACACAAGTAATAAGAGGAAGACAATGCCGGAGAGTAATACCGATGGTTGTGAGTATTGCGCGTTAGCATATCTTTGCAAGCGCAGAACCGAATATAGCAGCCTATGTAACGATTATCAACGATATATGTAGGAGATACGATTATGGAAAGCATCTTGAAAGAGTTTAAGAAGTACTTTGACTTGCGTGAGGTAGTCAGCAAGCAGGTATATCAACGCTATGGAGAGCAGGCTTGGAGTTTCTTTGACCCGCGCTTGTTGGCTGTAGTTATATGGTTGCGCAGAGGAATGGGTATTCCGCTTGTGTGCAACAATTGGAAAAATGGAGGTAAGTTGGACGAGCGTGGATTTCGTGCTAACTTGGACTACACAGTCGCAAGCAAAACGAAGAAGGGAGAACTGTATTGCCCGGCGCATGGTCGTGGTCAAGGCATAGACCTATCTTCCGGTAAGGCGGATGCTAAGACTATTCGTCAATGGATTAGGCAGAACATCAGCACATGCCCATATCCTATCCGTTTGGAAGACGATAAGAGCGCGCCTACGTGGGTACACATAGACGTGTGCAACGTAACGGATAAGAAGTTGGTTGAATTTAGCGCGTAAAGGTTATGCCACTTTGGGGTTATACATGTTGGGAGTGCGAGTTCTATGAGAACGGCATTTGTGAGTTAAGCGGTGAAGAAGTAACCGCAAAGAAGTTAGCGTGCAAAGATTTTGAATTAGGATGACATACACAAGTTTCTCTGATTTAGCAAACACTATCCGAAAGAACCTTTGGAAAGTGCCAAGCGACATAGGCTTGATTGTAGGAGTGCCACGTAGCGGTCTTCTCGCAGCGTTGGTGTTGGGCGAATTGCTCAACAAGCCGGTGATAGACCTTGACGGGTTCATTGAAGGCAAGCAGCCGCAGATAGGAAGTCGCGGAAGGCTGATTGCACAAGGCGTGTCAAGCAGGGTACTTGTACTCGACGATACAGTTTATAGCGGCGGCTCAATGGAGCGCGTGAGGGCGAAACTTCAACAAGTACAGAGTGTACCTATCCTATACGGCTGCATATACGCAGAAGGCAGGGACGCAAAAGAGAAAGTGGACTTGTTCTTTGAGGACAACTACAATCCTAACGAAGAACTATGGCACTTGTACGAGTGGAACATATTGCACCACGGCAATAAGTTAAGCAAGCGGTGTATGTTTGACCTTGATGGAGTTCTTTGCCTT
>JAEEGL014449115.1_pt1 | contig 31760 bp, 23 predicted proteins | sample 9134231 | NCBI WGS metagenome assembly JAEEGL01 (sample SAMN16246548, study PRJNA631951) | gut metagenome | biome: gut microbiome; feature: rumen; material: fiber-attached | host: Bos | place: Iran: Karaj | collected 2018-10 | reverse complement strand
GAACGGTGTGCTCCGTTCTCTTTCCAGGCAGAAGGACACCCTGCCGCTGCCGGATCGGGACAAGGAGCCGGTAAAAGCCGTATCGGTCCGGGATTCCATGCCGGAGTGGATCGTGCAGCTTTGGACGGATGCCTATGGCGCAGGACGGGCGGAGACCATCTGCGATGCCCTGCGGGAGATCCATCCCGTATCTATCCGGTTCCGGAAGGATCTGGAGGATTCCAAGCGGGAAAGCTATCTGGAAGAGATGAAAAAAGCGGGCGTTATTTTAGAAGAAAGCCCTGTAATTTCCGGTGTTTATCTGGGCCGGCATGTGGACGGGATCGCCTCCCTTCCCGGTTATGCGGAGGGTGCCTTTGCGGTACAGGATGCCAGCTCGGCACTGGCGGTGTGCTCCGCCGGCATCAAACCGGGAGACAAGGTGCTGGATGCCTGTGCGGCACCCGGAGGAAAGAGCATTCTGGCGGCGGAACTGGCCGACCCTGAGGGAGAGGTCCTGTCACGAGATCTGAGCCCCGAGAAGACGGACCGGATCCGGGAAAACGCGGAGCGGATGCAGGTGAAGAACCTGACGGTTCAGACCTGGGATGCCACGGTCCACGACAACGATCGGGAAGACTGGGCGGATGTCCTGATGCTGGACGTGCCCTGCAGCGGACTGGGGATCCTGGGAAAGAAACGGGATATCAAGTATCGTGTCCGCCCCGAAGATTTTGAGGAACTGAGGGTTCTTCAGCGAAAGATTCTGGAGAATTGCTGGAACTATGTAAAACCCGGTGGACGATTGCTGTACAGCACTTGTACCATCAACAAAACGGAAAACGAAGAGCAGGTCCGCTGGATCCTGGAACATCTCCCCTTTGAACAGGTGGGAGAGTCCCGTCAGCTGCTGCCGGGAGAGGACCCCTGTGACGGCTTCTTCTTTGCGATTTTCCGCAGAAAACAGAATTAATAACAAGCGTATGGAAAAAAGAGATATCAAATCCCTGACACTGGAGGAGCTGAAGGAAGAACTGGAGGCTCTGGGCGAGAAGCCCTTCCGTGCCGGCCAGATCTATGACTGGATGCACCGGAAGATGGCGGCGGGGTTCGGAGAGATGACCAATCTGTCTCTCTCCCTCCGGCAGAAGCTGGAAGAAACATATGAATACACATCCCTCCGGAAGGTACGGATGCAGGAGTCTGCTCTGGACGGCACCCGGAAGTATCTGTTTGAACTGTCGGACGGAAATCTGGTGGAGAGCGTCTGGATGAAGTACCATCACGGAAACAGTGTCTGCATCTCGTCCCAGGTGGGCTGCCGCATGGGCTGCCGTTTCTGTGCCTCCACACTGGACGGACTGGAGAGAGGATTGAAAGCCTCCGAGATGCTGGATCAGATCTACCGCATCACCGCGGACACGGGAGAACGTGTTTCCAATGTGGTGGTAATGGGAACGGGCGAGCCCCTGGACAATTACGACAACCTGCTCCGGTTCCTGAAGCTTCTGACGGACGAGAACGGACTGAACATCAGTCAGCGGAACGTTACCGTGTCCACCTGCGGACTGGTTCCGAAGATCCGGGAACTGGCAGATGAAAAGCTCCAGATCACTCTGGCTTTGTCTCTACATGCCTCCAACGATGCGAAGCGGCGGGAGCTGATGCCCATCGCCAACAAATACTCCATCGCGGAGCTCATGGATGCCTGCAGGTACTACTTTGATCAGACCGGACGTCGGATCTCCTTCGAGTACAGTCTGGTGGGAGGAGTCAACGATACAGACAAGGATGCCTCCGAACTGGCCCTTCTGGCAGGCCCCATCGGAGCCCATATCAACCTGATCCCGGTGAACCCGATCCAGGAGAGAGACTACGTTTCCAGCACCCGGGAGCGGGTTCTGGCCTTCCAAAATAAACTTGAAAAAAACGGAATTAATGTTACTATTAGAAGAGAAATGGGCCGGGATATTGACGGCGCATGCGGGCAATTAAGGCGGCGCCAGCTGCATGAGCCCGGGGAGATCTGAAGTGTTAAAGACCTTTTCCAGGACCGATATCGGCAGGAAACGAAAACTGAATCAGGATTATGTTTTTACATCGGAAGAGGCCGTCGGTAATCTTTCCAACGTCTTCATCGTGGCAGACGGAATGGGAGGACACGCCGCCGGGGATTACGCATCCAAGACGGCAGTGGAGACCATCGTCACCGCCCTGGAGAATTCTTTCGAGAAGAATCCAACCATCAGCTTAAGAAAAGCGATCGAGACAGCCAACGACGTGATTTACCGTACAGCAGAGGGAGACCCCGCGCTGGAGGGTATGGGGACCACGGTGGTGGCTGCCACTTTTGTGGGGAAATTTCTTGAAGTCCTGAATGTGGGAGACAGTCGTCTCTATGTCATGAACGATAAGCAGATCCGTCAGATCACCGTAGACCACAGCCTTGTGGAGGAAATGATCCGGCGGGGCGGCATCACCAGATCCGAAGCCCGGAACCATCCGGACAAGAACATCATCACCAGAGCGGTGGGCATCAAGCCCGGCGTGGAGGCGGATGTGTTCACAGTGGAGTTGGAGTCGGGGGACACGGTGCTGTTATGTACGGACGGACTCACCAATATGGTGGAGGACGAAAAGATCCGTATGATCGTTTCTGCGGCCAGTGATGTGGCGGAGGCCACCATCCGACTGGTGGAAGCGGCCAATGCTGCAGGGGGCAAGGACAATGTTTCGGTGGTATTGATCCGCTATGAGGAATAGCGAGCCAAAACAGGTCCGGTTGCTAAATTGTCCCGTACAAGAGGAGTTCTATGGTTAAGATAGGCATGGTCATCGGCGACCGTTATGAGGTTCTGGAAAAGATCGGAACCGGCGGAATGAGCGATGTATATAAGGCAAAAGATCAAAAACTGAACCGTAATGTGGCTGTGAAGGTCCTGAAGTCGGAATTCTCGGAGAATGAGAACTTTGTCTCTAAATTCCGTGTGGAAGCTCAGGCAGCCGCAGGATTGATGCACCCCAATATCGTGAATGTCTACGATGTAGGCGAGGATGCAGACATCTACTACATCGTCATGGAGCTGGTGGAGGGCATCACCCTCAAGAAGTACATTGAGAAGAAAGCCAGACTGACATACAAGGAAGCCGTCAGTATCGCGATCCAGGTATCCATGGGTATCGAGGCGGCTCACAACAACCATATCATTCACCGCGACATTAAGCCGCAGAATATCATTATTTCCAAGGACGGCAAGGTAAAGGTGACGGACTTCGGCATCGCCAAAGCTGCCACCAGCAACACCATCACCTCCAACGTGATGGGTTCCGTTCATTACACTTCACCGGAGCAGGCCCGGGGCGGCTATTCCGATGAGAAGAGTGACATTTATTCTCTGGGCGTCACTATGTTTGAGATGCTCACGGGCAGAGTCCCTTTTAACGGCGAGACCACGGTTGCCATCGCTATCAAGCATATTCAGGAGGAGATGCCTTCTCCCAGAGAGTATGTATCCGAGATCCCTGTCAGCGTGGAGGATATCGTCCTGAAGTGCTGTGAGAAATCCCCGGATCGCCGTTATCAGAATATGCATGAGCTGGTGGAGGATCTGAAGAAATCCCTCCTCACTCCGGACGAAGACTTTGTGGTCCGCAACACCCCCGTTATGGATGGCGGGACCCGGGCCGTGACGGACGACGAGATGCAGGCCATCAAGAGCCGTTCCGCCAATTACGGATATCAGGAATACTACGAAGAGGCTCCGGAGGAGCCCATGCGTCTTGCTTCCGAAACCGGCGAGATCAATTACGATGAAGTTCGGGAGCCGGAGGAAGACGGAGAGTACGATTACGATCCCACCATGGAGCGGATCACCACGATCCTTGCCATTGTGGCCGGAATCGTGATCGTGGTCATCATTGTGGTCCTTGCGGTGCAGCTCTTTGGAAAGCGCGGCGGCACTACCGTTCCGGATACCCCGACTCATTCCGTTATTGCGGATGAGACAGAGGAAGATAATACCCAGACTCAGACTCCCGAGCCCGAGGTGTCCTATGTGACCATCCCTCAGTTGGTGGGTCAGTCTGTGGATGATGCGAGAAATGCGCTCTTTGCCCTTTCTCTTACTCCTGCAGTGGATTATCAGGAGTCGGACACCGTGGCTTCCGGATATGTGATCGCTGCCAACTATAACCAGGGCGACAGCGTTGCCACCGGCACCACCGTGACTCTGGTGGTAAGCTCCGGTACCAGCGGCGTGGAGATGCCTGTTGTTGTAGGCCTGACCTATGATGAAGCAAACAATGCCCTGACCAAACTGGGCTTTACCGTCAATAAGACCGAGGAGTATTCCGATACCGTGGAGAGCGGTCTCGTGATCTCCCAGTCTCCTGCAGAGACCACCATGGTCGCCAAGGGGGCTACCGTGTCCGTGACGGTCAGCCTCGGTGCGGAGGAGAAGAAGGTGCGTGTGCCGAATCTTGTAGGTAAGACCGAAGAGGAAGGCACCATCTCCGCCATTGAGAGTGGTCTGAGCATCGGATCCATCACGGAAGTCTTCAGTTCCGATTACGCAGAGGGCGTGATCTGTTCCCAGTCTCTTGCGGAAGGTTCTTATGTGGATGCGGACAGTGCTGTGGATATTTCCGTCAGCAAGGGATCCGGCGTTGTGACATACAAATACAATGCGAGCATCACTGCTCCCACTGCCGAGGAGGCACCTCATTATGTATCCGGAACGGAAGTATCCGTTCAGCTGGTGACCGCGGACGGAACCGTTCTTCTGGACACCAGGGTATCCAGCTTCCCTCAGTCTGCAAACTATTACGGACTGAAGAGCGCCAGCGGTACCATCACCATGACTTACACCTACACGACGGAAGGCACTTCCTCCGTTGTGACGGCAGAAGACGGCACCCAGACCACTGTCACCACCCCCGGAGAGGAAGTATCGGAAAGCTTCACCCGGCAGGTGACGTTCACTCAGGAATAGGATCGGAATGTCGGAAATCAAAGGAAAGATCATCAAAGGAATTGGCGGCTTTTACTATGTGAATGCCGCCAATTGTGTCTATGAATGCAAAGCAAAAGGAATCTTCCGGAAGGATCATCGCAAGCCCCTGGTGGGGGATGATGTGAACATGGAGATCCTGGACGAAGAGAAGCTCCTGGGAAGCATTACGGAGCTCCTTCCCCGGAAAAGTGAACTGATCAGGCCTGCTGTCGCCAATGTGGACCAGGCTCTGATCATTTTTGCGGTTGCAAGTCCCCAGCCTGCACTGAATCTGCTGGATCGATTCCTCATCATGATGGAGCAGCAAAAGCTTCCCTGCCTGGTCTGCTTTAACAAGGAGGACCTTGGAAAAAGCGGAGAGGGCAGACGTCTGTGTGAGATCTATGAAAAGGCCGGTTATAAGACCCTGCTGGTCAGCGCTTTGACGGGTGAGGGACTGAAGGAATTGGCAGAACTTCTGGAGGGACGGACCACCACAGTGGCAGGCCCCAGCGGAGTGGGCAAATCCAGTCTCATCAATGCTGTGGCCGGACGGGAAGTGATGGAGACCGGCACCATCAGCGAGCGTATCGAACGGGGAAAACATACGACGCGCCATTCGGAACTGTTCTGCATCGGCTCGGACACCTTTATCCTGGACACCCCGGGCTTCAGCAGCCTGGATCTCTTCGCCATGGAGAAGGAAGATCTGGGGAATTTCTACCCGGATTTCATCGGACCGGAGAAGAATTGCCGGTTCACTCTCTGTTCCCATATCCACGAACCGGATTGCGGAGTGAAGGCTGCTGTGGAAGAAGGAAACATCAGCCGGGAACGGTACGAGAATTACAAGCTTCTGTACGAGGAGCTGAAGAATAAGCGGAAATATTAGGAGGAAGGGTATGCAATACATCGGAATCGATCTGGGAACGTCGGCTGTGAAACTGATCCTGATGCAGGAGAATGGAGAGATCCTTGGGGAAGTGACGAAGGAATATCCCCTGTTTTTCCCTCATCCCGGCTGGTCTGAGCAGAATCCGGAGGACTGGCTGAAGGGAGTGAAGGCAGGACTGACCGAACTCCTGCAGGGAAAGGATGCCGCACAGGTAGCGGGCATCGGCGTCGGCGGACAGATGCACGGACTGGTGGCACTGGATGAGAATGACAAGGTGATCCGTCCTGCGATCCTCTGGAATGACGGAAGATGTGAGGAAGAGACCTCTTATCTCAATAACGTCATCGGCCGGGAGAAACTGACGGAGTACACCGGTAACATCGCCTTTGCCGGATTTACTGCACCGAAGATCCTGTGGATGCAAAAGCATGAGCCGGAGAATTTCAATCGGATCCGTAAGATCATGCTGCCGAAGGACTATATCAATTACATGCTGACGGGAGTTCACTGCTGTGATTATTCCGATGCTTCCGGAATGCTGCTTCTGGACGTAAAGAACAAAAAGTGGTCCCGGGAGATGACAGAGATCTGCGGTATTTCCGAAAGCGTGCTGCCGAAGCTCTATGAGAGCTATGATGTGGTGGGCACTTTGAAGCCGGAAGTGGCTTCCGAACTGGGACTCCCCGAGACAGTGAAAGTGGTGGCGGGAGCCGGTGATAATGCGGCGGCTGCCATCGGCACTGCAACGGTGGGCGATGGAGCCTGCAACATTTCCCTGGGAACCAGCGGTACCATCTTCATCACCAATCATGAATTTGTTGTGGACGCCGGAAATTCCCTTCATGCCTTCGCCCATGCGGACGGCGGTTACCACCTGATGGGATGTATGCTTTCCGCGGCCTCCTGCAACAAGTGGTGGATGGAGGATATTGTCGGCACATCGGAATTCGCAGCAGAGCAGGCGAAGATCACGGAAGATAAGCTGGGACGGAACCATGTGTATTACCTGCCTTATCTGATGGGTGAGAGAGCACCTCACAATGATGCGCTGGCAAGAAGCTGCTTTATCGGTATGACCATGGACTCCACCCGGGCGGATATGACCCAGGCAGTGCTGGAAGGCGTTGCCTTCGGTATTCGTGACAGCCTGGAGGCTGCAAAAGCCATGGGCATTGAAGTGAAGAGCAGTATGATTTGCGGCGGCGGATCCAGAAGTCCCCTGTGGAAGAAGATCTTTGCCAATGTGCTGAATCTGCAGCTCACCTGTCCGGAGACGGAGCAGGGACCCGGCTACGGCGGAGCCGTTCTGGCAGCTGTGGCATGCGGAGAGTTTGCAAGCGTGGGAGAGGCAGTAAAGAAGCTGGTGAAGGTGAAGGAGACGGTCCTTCCGGACGCAGAGCTTGCGGCTCGCTACGAAGAGAAGTATCAGACCTACCGGAAGCTCTATCCCGCACTGAAGGACATTTTCCCGGTTCTGTAGAAATAAGAAATCCCTCTTGAGGAGAGCAGATCAATCTGCCTGCCTTCAGGAGGGATTTTTGTTTATGGACAATCTTTAGGCCAGTTCCAGGGCAACTTTCATCATGTTGGTGAAGGTGGTCTGACGCTCTTCGGCGGTGGTGACCACATGCTCAAACTCGGAGTCTGAGATGGTGACGATGCAGAGGGCGTTTGCTCCGCCGGCTGCTGCATTTGCATAGAGAGCGGCGGCTTCCATCTCCACAGCCAGAACGCCCATATCCGTCCAGGTCATTCCGCCGGTGACCTGCTTGTCGGGAGCATAGAACATGTCGGAGGAGATCACATTGCCCACATGGTAGGGAATGTTCATGCTTTCCGCTGTCTCAGCCGCCTTCCGCAGGAGATCAAAGCTTGCGATGCAGGAATAATCGCCGGGGAGTCCGAATAGACGGACATAATTGGAGGTGGTGCAGGCTCCCTGGGCCAGGACCATATCCCGAACCTTCACCTTGGGACTCATGGCACCCGCAGTGCCCACCCGGATCAGATTTTTGCACCCGTAAAAGTGGATGAGCTCGTAGGAGTAGATTCCGATGGAAGGACATCCCATACCGGTTCCCATGACGGAAACAGGCTTTCCTTTGTAGGTGCCGGTGTAGCCGAACATGTTTCTGGTGGAGTTAAACTGTTTTACATTCTCCAGAAAATTCTCTGCGATGAACTGAGCCCGCAGAGGATCTCCGGGAAGAAGTATGGTTTCGGCGATCTCGCCTTCTTTTGCCCCAATGTGGGGTGTCGGTACATTGCTCATAGATAATACCTCCCTCTGATTTCGATTATGAAACGAAACAGCTCTCAAAGCAAGATGTTTGGAGGAGACAGTCTATGCACCCACCACATCCATGGCGTAGCGAACGGTGGCCATGGCATCCTTGCCGTAGAAATCCGCGCCGATCTGATCCGCATATTCCTGGGTCAGGACGGCACCGCCCACACAGACCTTCACCCAGGGAGCTTTTTCCCGGAGCTGTTTGATGGTCTCTTCCATGGAGGGAACGGTAGTGGTCATCAGCGCACTGAGTCCCACAAGGGGAGCGTGGAGTGCAACAGCGGTCTCCACAATGGTCTCCGGGGGAACATCTTTCCCCAGATCCGTTACATCGAAGCCGTAATTCTCCAGGATGAGCTTTACGATGTTTTTGCCGATGTCATGGATGTCACCTTTGACGGTGGCAATGACGAATTTTCCTTTGGAAGCGGAGCCCGTTCCTTTGGCGGCCACCGCTTTTTTCACTTCCTCGAAGGCAGCCTGGGCAGCCTCTGCGCTCATGAGGAGCTGAGGCAGGTACATGGTCTTCTTTTCAAAGCCCTGGCCCACAATGTCCAGAGCGGGGATGACCTCGTTGTTCACCAGCTCCAGAGGATCTGTTGTCTGTAGGAGTTCTGCAGCCAGAGAACCCGCCTGATCCCGCAGGCCTTTTACGACTGCATGCTTCAGGGGGCTGAGAGCTTCTCCGCCGACAGCTTCCGAAGGAGCAGGAGCAGCGGCAGGAGCAGCACCCCCTACAGGTCCTGCAGCGGCCACGGGGACATACTTTTCAATGTTGGCAATATAATCTCCGCAGTTGGGATCCAGATTGTGGAGAGCCCGATAGGAGTAGTAGGTCTTCATCATCTCCCCGGAATTGGGATTCATGATGGCGGCGGAAAGGCCGTTCTCCAAAGCCAGTGCAAAGAAGGTGGAAGTCAGCATTTCGCGGCAGGGCAGTCCGAAGGATACATTGGAGATACCCAGGGAAGTGTTGCAGCCCAGTTCAAAACGGATCTGGCGCAGGGCTTCCAGAGTGGCCAAAGCGGCAGAGGTATCTGCGCTGATGGTCATGGCCAGGGTATCGAAGATCAGGTCTTCCTTGCCGATGCCGTAAGAAGCCGCCACCTCGATGATGTGCTTTGCGATCTCCACACGTCCTTCCGATGTGGCGGGAATACCGCCCTCATCCAGGGTCAGACACACAACCAGACCGCCATATTTTGCAGCCAGGGGGAAGATCTCTCTCATGACCTCCTCCTTGCCGTTGACGGAGTTGATCATGGCCTTGCCGTTGTAGCGGCGCAGGGCAGCTTCCATGGCGATAGGATCGGAAGTGTCGATCTGCAGAGGCAGGTTGATGATGGCCTGGAGCTCGCAGACGCTTCGCATCAGCATATCCGGCTCATCGATCTCCGGCAGACCCACATTGACATCCAGCACGTGGGCACCACGATCCTGCTGGGTCAGACCCTCCCGGAGGATGTAGTCCATATCATTGTTCCGCAGGGCTTCCTTCAGCTTCTTCTTTCCGGTGGGATTGATGCGTTCGCCGATGAGGATGGGAGAGAAACCGAATTCCACCGTATGGGTATAGGAAGAGATGACGCTGCGTTTCTTTGGAGTCTCCGCCGGAATGACGATTCCCGCGGCTTTGCCGGTGACGGCACGGATAAAGTCCGGGGTGGTTCCGCAGCAGCCGCCGGCGATCCGGACGCCATCCCGCATCATCTGAACCACGTCCTCCGAGAATTCCTCCGGCTCCACATCGTAGACCGTCTTCCCATTTTCGCTTCTGGGAAGGCCGGCATTGGGCTTCAGGAGAACCGGTACGGAGGCGCAGCGCAGGTATTCCTCCACCACACTCTTCAGCTGGGCGGGGCCAAGAGAGCAGTTCACGCCGATGGCATCGGCATGCATGCCCTCCAGCATGGCCACCATGGCTGCGGGGGAGGCACCGGTCATGAGTTTCCCGTCCTCGCCGTAGGCGTTGGAGACAAAGACCGGCAGGTCGGAATTTTCCTTTGCGGCCAGAAGGGCAGCCTTTGTGTCATAGCTGTCATTCATGGTCTCGATAAAGATGAGATCTACCCCGGCTTTGACGCCGATGCGGATGGTCTTGGCATAGACCTCCACTTCATCTTCAAAATCAAAATCCCCGTAGGGCTTTAAGAGCTTTCCGCTGGGACCGATGTCCAGGGCCACGAACTTCTCCTGGGGAGCAGGGCTCTCGACGGCTGCCTGTCTTGCGATGCGGACAGCGGCGGTCACCAGCTCTTCCAGCTCGGCTTCTTCGAATTTCAAAGAGTTGGCCCCGAAGGTGTTGGTGAGGATGACATTGCTGCCGGCCTCCAAATAGGCTTTCTGAATCTCCAGAATGGTTTCGGGATGGGAGACGTTCCAGCGCTCCGGGTATTCGCCGGGTTGCAGCCCCCGATCCTGCAGGAGGGTTCCGATGCCTCCGTCCAGAAAGAGGGGATTGTGTTTCAGATAGTCCAGGATGTTCATGATTTCTCCAGTCGGTATAGTCAGATTAGGCTTTCTTCAGCCCGAAGATGGCGGTCACGGATTTGGAGGGGGTCATCAAAAGGCTGTCCCCCAGAGAGATCCCCAGTTTGTGGGAGATGTCCAGCACCCGGAAAAAGTCCCGCTGGACCCCCAGGGGCAGATCGCCGAATCCCGGGGAATAGCGGGGAGTTTTTACCAGGCCCCGATCTGCGTTTTCCGCTTCCATTTGGTCGCAGAAAGTATTGCAGAGTCCCTCGATGCGCTCGGCTCCCAGGGCCTGCAGAAAGAGGGCCTTGGTGGGGGAGAGTCTTTGGGCTCTGGTGATGAGCTGGTCGTATTTGGCACCAATGGTACCGGCAAAGAGAACGGCTTCGGTGCAGCCCGCCAGGCAGGTGGCCAGATTTTTGGATCTGGCTGAAAAAGGCAACACCGGCATCCCATCCTCCCATTCCAGAGGAATGTGGAGATAGCAAATGCGATAGGAGAGGACCGGCAGGGCCTCCTTCCAGACTTCCTCCAGGAGGCTTTCCAGGGACGGGTCCTTGTCCTGACCGAAGAAGCCTGCATAGCGCCAGACCTCCCGGTCATTCCGCTCCAGGAGTTCCGGATACTCCGGTGAGGGAGCAAAGGAGCGGACATAGATGGTGTTTTGGTTTTCCCACTGTTCCATGACGGCCCGCCTTAAAACTCTTTCCAGAGGATGGAAGAAAGATTCTTCATGATGGCTTCCGCCACATCGGGTTTGTTCATTGAATAAATATGCACATTCTTAATGCCGTTTGCATACAGATCGATGATCTGGTCGGTGGCATAGGCGATACCTGCCTGCTTCATGGCTTCCGGATCGGAACCGAAGCGGTCCACAATGCTGCGGAAACGCTGAGGCATAAAGGAACCGGAGAGCTTGATGGCCCGCTCCACCTGCTTTGCGTTGGTGATGGGCATGATGCCGGGCAGAACGGGTACGGTGACACCGGCCTCCCGGAGTTTGTACAGGAAATTGAAGAAGAGATTGTTGTCAAAGACCATCTGGGTGGTGAGGAATTCCGCGCCTGCATCCACCTTCTCCTTCAGATGCTTCAGATCCTCCCGCTGATTGCTGCTTTCGGGATGGACTTCCGGATAGCAGGCAGCGCCGATACAGAAGTCTTCGCCGCTTTCTTTCAGCTCCCGGATCAGTTCCACAGCGTAGTGATAATCCCAGCCGCTGCGATCGCTGTCCTGCATCTCGGCAGGGATGTCGCCGCGAAGAGCCATCACATTGCGGATGCCGGCTTCCTTCATGTCACGGATCCGTGCTTCCACTGTCTCCCGGGAAGAGGAGATGCAGGTGAGATGGGCCAGCATGGGAACTTTATAATCATCCTGCAGGTGCTTTGCAATATCCAGGGTATAACGGCTGGTTCCGCCGCCGGCACCGTAGGTTACGCTCATAAAGGCAGGTTTCAGGGTTGCGATCTGTTCCGTAGCCGCCTTGATATTCTCATAGGAGGTTTCCTGCTTGGGAGGAAATACCTCGTAGGAGAGGGACATTTTATCCTGATTCAATATTTCTGTGATCTTCATAGGGAACTCCCTTCGGGATTTTTGAGTGATAAAAAAGGAATTATCACACCATATCTGATTTATTATACATGAATTGCCTGTGGAAAAAAACGAAAAACTCACAAGATTTTATAAAATCTTCCTTGAGTATGGGAAGGATTCTCCTGTATGATAAAAGCATCCATAGAATCGGAGAAGAAGTACAGAATCATGAGTTCCGAAAAGCACGTTACCATCAAAGATCTCATCACAAACGATTACAATCTTTCCAGTCAGGCAGTGGCCATCTGGAAATTGTCCATACCCGCCATCCTGGCACAGATCGCCTCCATCGCCATGGATTACATCGACGCCGCCATGGTGGGTGCCCAGGGAGCCAATGCTTCCGCTGCCATCGGACTGGTGGCCAGTAGTACCTGGCTCTTCGGAGGCACCATCCGAAGCGTCGCTTACGGTATCTCCGTACAGGTGGCCCAGTGCTTCGGCGCCAAAGAATATGACAAAGCGCGGAAATTATTGAAGGCGGCTCTGCCGGTGGTACTCCTGTTTTCCCTGCTGTTGGGAATGGGCGGAATGCTGATCAGCGGATCGCTGCCGGCCTGGCTTCACAGCCCTGAGGCGATCCGGGCGGATGCATCGGTCTATTTCCGGATCTTCGCCTCCTCCATGCCGCTGGTGATGCTGACGACTCTCGGAAATTCCGTACTGCAGTGCAGCGGAAATATCCGGCTTCCCAGCTTGCTGAGTTCCATGCTCTGCGTGCTGGATGTGATCTATAATTTCCTGTTCATCTACCCCACCCGTACCGTCCGTGTTCTGGGGCTTTCCTTTGTCTGCCCCGGTGCCGGACTCGGTGTGGCGGGAGCAGCCATCGGTACGGCCCTGTCCCAGGGAACCATCGCTCTGGTGGTGATGGTGATCCTGCTGAAGCGGCATACGGTGCTGCATTTTCAGATGGCAGATCCCTGGAAGCTGGAGGAGGGGCGTCTTGCCAAAGCTCTCCGTATCGCATCTCCAATGGCATTGGAGCGCATTGCCATGTGCGGAGCCATGGTGACCGTGACGGGCATCATTTCTCCTTTGGGGGCTGTGGCCATCTCCGCCAATTCCTTTGCAGTGACGGCGGAGAGCCTGTGTTATATGCCGGGATACGGTGTGGGCAGTACAGCCACTGCACTGGTGGGACAGAGCATCGGGGCGGCAAAGCCGAAACTGGCAAAGCGGTATTCCCTTCTTTGTACCGCCCTTGCCATTGTGATCATGACCTGTACCGGTTTTCTCATGTGGTTCCTGTGTCCGGCAGTCTTCGGATTCCTGACTCCCGTGGAGGAGATCCGGGAACTGGGTATCCGGATCCTGCGGGTGGAGCTCTTCGCGGAACCTCTTTTTGCGGCTTCCATTGTGGCCTCGGCGTCTTTGGCGGGAGCGGGAGATACCCTGATCCCCGGACTCATGAATCTGGGAAGTATCTGGGGCGTCCGGGTGATCCTGACGCTGCTCCTCGTCCCGAAATACGGACTGATGGGGGCCTGGATCGCCATGGCGACGGAACTGGTCTTCCGGGGAACGATCTTCCTGGTGAGACTGTTCCGGATGAAGTGGGAACGCTATTCCTGAGAAACGCGGGAGTAAAAAATTTTACGCTGAGCCTAATGGAAATCTCTTTGGAATCCGATATACGAAATAAGAAACGGATTTCTGTGTGTTTTTTTACAAGGAGGTGACAAACATGGCAGGTATTAACGGCATATCCGCATATCAGCGGACCGAACAGGCCTGGAGAGGCGAGCAGAAATCAAAAACAGAGCGGACCGAGCAGTCCGCAGCCAAAGCTTCTGCAAATTCTGTGGAGAAGACAACACAGACTTACGGCAAACCGGTGAACCCGGTGGCCAGTCTGATCCCCCGGAATACCAAGGAGTACGGCTACACCATCGGCGAGGTGAAGCTTTCCGACAAAGCGGCAGAGTATCTGCAGCAGCTGAAGAGCAAGTACGGAAACATGGAATTCATCACCGTCAGCAGCAGCCTCAAGGACCGGGTTCATGCCCAGGCTTCCAACTACGGTATGGCAAATAAGACCGTAGTCCTCATCGATGAGGAAAAGCTGGAGCGGATGGCAACGGATGAATCCTTCCGCAAGAAGTACGAAGGCATCATCGCCATGGCTCAGAACAAGATGATGGAGGCAAAAAACAGCCTCGTCAGCAGCGGAGCCAATGTGACGAACTTCGGCATGAAGGTGGATAAGGACGGCAACACCAGCTTCTTCGCAACTGTGGAGAAATCCCAGGCGAAGCAGAAAGAACGCATCGAGAAGAAGGCTGAAGAGAAGCGGGAGCTGAAGGCGAAGGAGAAGAAGGAAGCTCAGAAGGAGCGGATGGAGCATGCCCGGGAGAAACGCCACGAAGAGCGGGTGGAACGGGAACATCGTCTGCATGATCCCGAGAGGATCCGGAAGCCGGAGCAGGAGATCATCGAGGCATCCAGCCTGGAGGAACTGCTGGAGAAGGTTCAGAACTATTCCTTCGAGAATGCATCCGAGAATGTCCGGGCCGAGGCAGAACGCCAGGTGGGCAACTTCATCGACTTCAAGGGTTGATGCATTAAAATCACATAAGTTAAGAAGAAGGGCACGGCCATGGCGGCTGTGCCCTTCTTGTAGCACAAGCCCGGCAAGCGGATGCATGCTTGCATGCAAATCCATTTGCCGGGCGTAAGAACATGGAGCACGAAGTGCGGAATGTTCGCATGCGAAATCGAGTAGGAGTCAGCCTACTCGATCGTGATGTCTTAAACTTTTGTGACCTTTTCCGGAGGCAGGAAGCGAAGGAGCATATCCTCCAGTTCCGCACTTCGCACCGGTTTGGAAAGGTAGGAGTTGAATCCCATCTCCAGATACTTTTCTTCCGCACCCTCCACGGCGTTGGCGGTGAGGACAATGATGGGTACCGTACTGTTGTGACCGCCGGACTGCCGGATCATCTCCATGGTGGCCAGTCCGTCGGGAGCCGGCATCATATGGTCCATGAGGATCACATCGTAATCCGTATCCTGACAGAGATTGTGGGCTGTGCGTCCATCCAGAGCGGTATCGATCTGCAGCTCGGTCTTCTTCAGAAGATTGCGGATCAGCTTCAGGTTCATCTCCACATCATCCACCACCAGGATCTGCGCATCCGGTGCATGGAAGGATTCCTTGTACGCACTCTTTTGGGGAGCGGATTGGGGACGGGTTTCGTAATTTCCGGAAGGAGTCGCATCCACAACAGACTGCGGGAGAGCAATGGTAAAGTCAGAACCCTTGTCAGGAACGGAGGAAACGGAAATCTCGCCACCCATCATTTGTGCCAGCTTCCGGCTCAGGGCCAGTCCCAGACCGGTGCCTTCCACGGTACGGTTTTCATTCTCCCGGAGCCGCTGGAAGAGCTGGAAGAGCTTGGAGATATCTTCCTCGGAAATACCCTGACCTGTGTCAGATACCAGCATGGTAAGGACTCCGTTCCCATGATCCTCGGCTTCCCAGGTTACCTTCAGCAGGATCTGACCGGTGGAGGTATATTTGACGGAGTTGGTCAGAATATTGATGAGGATCTGTTTAATCTTTTCCGAATCGCCCATCAGGGAGGTGGGGATGTCCGGAGCACACTCCACGAGAATGGGAAGGTCTTTCTGCTGCGCTCTGGGAACCACCAGATTGTAGCACTCCCGGATCATCCGGAATACGTTGTACTCGGCACTGTGGACCTCCATTTTGCCGGATTCGATCTTGGAGATATCCAGAATGGTATTGACCAGAGAGAGCAGGATTTCTCCGGATTCCTTCATATTGTCGGCGTATTCCAGAATATTGTCTTCTGTGGATTCCCGGAGGATCATCTCATCCATACCAAGGATGGAGTTGATGGGAGTCCGGATCTCATGGGACATATTGGCGAGGAAGAGACTCTTGGCAAGGTTCGCCTGATTGGCTTCGGCTCTGGCTTCCTTCAGACTCTGCAGAAGATTGATATCTTCCGTCACATCATCGAACAGGAACAGATTTCCCAGCTGGTTGTTATGCTCATCCAGACAGTACTGGTGATTGACCCGGATCATGTAATCCTTATCCCGGATCCTCATGGAAAAAGTACGATCGAACTCGGCAGGGGCTGAGGGATCCTCTTCCTTCAGCCACTGGGAGATGGGATAATCGGAAAACTGAAGAGAGTCTGTCTCGACGTCAAAGAGATCCTTCGCCGTCTGATTGATATAGAGACAGTTTCGCTCCGCATCGAAAAGGATCATGCCTTCGTGCATGGAGTTCACCGCCAGATGCAGAGTCTGCTCCGTCAGTTTCTTCGGAATGAAGGATAAGGAGAAATAGCAGAGGAGCAGTGCCGCAACGGCATACATCATCACGGACCAGTCAAAGGGCAGGCGGAAATACAGATATGCCACATCCACCAGCAGAATGACGACCAGAGAGAAGAGCAGCGGAAAATATTTCAACCGATAGAAGCCTTTGGAGCGGATCAGGTTCACCAACAGAAGGGACAGAGCCAGACCGATGGGAATGTAGCAGATCGCAAGATGAATATAAAAAGGCGGGTTGGGACTGGCGAGATAGACCAGTGAACCGTCTTCCAGTGTCTGTTCGTATATGGAAAAAACGTGGGGGAAGAAGGCACTGGAAACAAGACTGACACCGTCCACGACGATGAGCCAGTTCCACAGTTGGGAAAAGTGTCGTAAATATTTGCTGCGCCCAGTATAGATCATGGCGTAGATCAGCATGTAATAGGTTATAAAATCAATGGAATAGAAGTAGCCGCAATGGCCGATGGCAGAGATGCGGGCATTTGCGGCACTTGCAATAAGCACGTTGGCGAGAAGAGAAAAAACGGCCGCGATGAACATACGACGGATTGATTTTACCAATAGCGTCGAATTGCGCAGCAGGATGAGAATGATGAAAAGCAAAAGGCATGCGGACAACAGTCCGGACACGATAAAGACCAGTCTCATAAAAGCATGTATCTCCAAATAAATCCCGTTTTGGCGCATAGCACCACTCATACAGATATTATAGCATAATAAGGTTTCAGTAGATATAGTTTCCGGTCCACGGTTATTTCGACATTTTGGAAAAATATTAAACAATAATCGGATGAAATCGAACTGTTCCGGGTGGAGGTGAAGTGCTAGAATGGTCTCATCAAGCAAGCCGGAGCAATACCGCATCCGGTGCCAGCGGAAAAGATTTCCGCGGAAAGGGAGAAGAAATGAATATTGGTGTCTATGTTGGAATCGCAGTTGCTCTATTGTTGGTCATTATTATCGTGACCGGTTACGTGAAAGCCTCCACGGATGAGGCGTTTATCATCACGGGACTTCACAAGGAGCCCAGGTATCTCATCGGACGTGCGGGGATCAAAATCCCGTTCCTGGAGAAGAAAGACGTCCTGAAGTTACAGCTGATCCCCATTGATGTAAAGACCAGTTCCTCGGTACCTACCGCAGACTACATCAACATCATGGTGGATGCGACCGTCAACGTACAGATCGGTCATCAGCCCGAGTATCTGAAACTGGCAGCAAAGAACTTCCTGAACAAGAAGCCCGAATACATCGCAGCAGTGGCAAGGGAAGTGCTGGAAGGTAACGTTCGTGAGATCGTTGGTAAGATGCATCTGGAGGAAATGGTTTCCGACCGCCAGAAGTTCGCAACTCTGGTGAAGGAAAATGCAGATCCGGACCTGGCAGCCATGGGCTTGATCATCACCAGCTTCAACGTACAGAATTTCATGGATGATCAGCATGTGATCGAGAATCTCGGTGTGGACAATGTGGTAAGGATCCAGAAGGCCGCAGCAATTTCCCGCGCCGAGTCCGAGAGAGATATCAAGGTGGCACAGGCTCTGGCAGATAAGGAAGCCAATGACGCACAGGTCAATTCCCAGACGGAGATCGCAAAGCGTCAGAATGAACTGGCAATCAAGCAGGCAGAACTGAAGCTGGAGTCCGATACCAAGAAGGCTATCGCAGACGCCGCTTATGAGATCCAGGGTCAGGAACAGAGAAAGACCATTGAAGTCACCCGTACCAATGCTGACATTGCTCGTCAGGAGCGCGAAGTCGAACTGAAGGCGAGAGAGGCAGAGGTTACCGAGCAGGCTTTGAATGCAGAGATCCGCAAGAAGGCAGATGCTGAAAAGTATCGTCGTTCCCAGGAAGCTGAAGCTGCTCTGATCGAGCGTCAGAGAGAGGCAGAAGCAAAGAAGTTCGAGGCAGAGCGTGCAGCCGAGGCTAAGAAAGCGCAGGCAGATGCAGCAATGTACGAGAAGCAGAAGGAAGCAGAAGGTATCGCAGCCGTCGGTCGTGCAGAGGCAGAGGCTATTGCAGCCAAGGGTCTTGCAGAAGCAGAGGCTATGGAAAAGAAGGCAGAGGCATATGCGAAGTACAACAACGCAGCTATCACCGAAATGATCATCAGCCAGCTGCCTGAGATCGCAAAGGCTATCGCAGAGCCCATCTCCTCCATCGACAAGGTGACCGTCATCGATTCCGGAAACGGAGAAGGCGGAGTTGCATCCGTCGGCGGTTACACCCCCGCAGTTCTTGCCAAGGTGATCGAGTCCGTAAGAGAGACCACCGGCTTTGACCTGACGGAAGTCATGAAGGCTCAGACCTATGATGCAAAGGTGAATCGCAATGTGAATCTCACGGGAGCGGAAGATGTGAAGGCACTGCTGAAGGAAGACGAAGAATAAGGTAATACAGGCGGGGGCCCGCGGCGAAAGCCGCGGGTCCTTGTTGCGTATCAAAATTCAGTTTATGAATCTGACAAAAAGAGTATGGATCCGATAGAAATGAAATTTGCTTTTTTGTATGATATCAATCGCTAACCGTAGTATTTGGAGGGTATGATATGAGTACTTTAGCATTTGACAAAGAAAAATTTCGGAGCCTGCTGCGCCGCGCCGTGGCAGAGGGCGTGACTCTGCTGAAAAATGACGGTGATGTGCTTCCTCTTGCAGAGGGCACGAAGATCGCACTGTTCGGACGCAGCCAGTTCAATTATTACAAGAGCGGCACCGGATCCGGCGGTATGGTCAATGTAAAGGAAGTGGTGGGCGTGTATGAAGCCTTTGCTTCCGATCCCCGGTTTACCCTGGACGCAGACCTTCGGAAAACCTATGAGGAATGGGTGGCAGACCATCCCTTTGACAACGGTGTGGGCTGGGCTTCAGAACCCTGGTTTCAGGCAGAAATGCCCATCACTGCCGATCTGGCAAAAAAGTGTGCGAAGAAGTCTGATGTAGCCATCATTCTCATCGGACGTACCGCAGGCGAGGACCAGGACAACCGCAACGAAAGAGGAAGCTATCTTCTCACCGAGGAGGAGGAGAAGATGCTGGAGGCTGTTACCGGTGCATTCAAGAAGACTGTGGTGCTTCTCAATGTGGGTAACATCATCGATATGAACTGGGTGGCGAAGTATGATCCTTCCGCAGTTGCCTACATCTGGCAGGGCGGCCAGGAAGGCGGCTACGGCGCTCTGGCTGTGGTGGCAGGAGATGTGAATCCCTGCGGACGCCTGACGGACACCATCGCATACGATATCGCAGATTACCCCTCCACTGCCAACTTCGGAGGCAAGGAGCGGAACTTCCAGCAGGAAGATATCTATGTGGGATATCGTTATTTCGAAACCTTTGCAAAGGATCGTGTTCTGTATCCCTTTGGTTACGGAATTTCCTATACCGAATTTTCCATTGCGGAGAACTCCTTCCATGAAGAGAAGAGCGGTGTAAAGGCAGTGGTCTCCGTGAAAAACGTGGGAGAGCGTGCCGGCCGTCAGGTGGTGCAGTTCTATGTATCCAAGCCCCAGGGAATGCTGGGACAGCCTGCCATCGAGTTGGTGGACTTCGTGAAGACTCCCCTTCTTGCACCCGGTGAGAGCTGCAATGTGGAGCTGAGAGCAGACGAGGACCGTCTGGTATCCTATGATGACAGCGGTGTCACCGGACACAAGAGTGCTTATGTGATGGAGCAGGGTACCTATTACTTCTATGCAGGCTTTGATGTGAGAAGCAATCTGGAAGTGGGATCCATCTCCGTTGCAGAGACCAATGTGATAAAGCAGATGTCGGAAGCCATGGCACCGGTGGAGCCTTTTGAACGTATGAAACCCGAGTTTGTGGATGGTGCGTATCGTGTGACCTACGAGAGCGTTCCCCTTGCTACCGTCACCCGGGAGCAGCACCGGGAATGGGATCTTCCCACCGAGTGGAAAGGCTCCGATATGGGCTGGAAGCTGGTGGATGTGTATGATCACAAATGCTCCATGGAGCAGTTCATCGCACAGCTCAGTGATCAGGATCTGATCTGCATCGTCCGGGGCGAGGGCATGAGCTCTCCCAAGGTTACCCCCGGCTGCGGCGGCGCTTTCGGCGGTGTGACCGATTCTCTGCTGGAAAAGGGAATCCCTGTGGCATGCTGCAGCGACGGACCTTCCGGCATCCGTATGGACTCCGGCCGTATCGCATTCTCCATGCCCAATGGTGCATGCCTGGCAGCATCCTGGGATCTGGCTCTCGTGGAGGATCTCTATGAGATGGAGGGCCTGGAGCTTCGGAAAAACAAGATCGACGTGCTTCTGGGACCCGGTATGAACCTGCACCGGAATCCTTTGAACGGACGGAACTTTGAATACTTCAGCGAGGATCCCCTGGTAACGGGCCGCAATGCAGCAGCCCAGCTTCGGGGCATGCATCGCAACAATGTGACGGGTACCATCAAGCACTTTGCCATGAATACCCAGGAGAGCGGACGGTATTCCGTGGAACATATCGCTTCCGAGCGTGCCATCCGACAGATCTATCTGAAGGGCTTCGAGATCGCGGTGAAGGAAGGCAGAGCCAAGGCCGTCATGACCACTTACGGCACGGTGAACGGATATTACACCTCCTCCGATTATGATCTGGTGACCCGGATCCTTCGGAGCGAATGGGGCTTCCGGGGCATCGTCATGACCGACTGGTGGGCAAAGGGCGGAGTTGCAGGCCCTCATGACCGGCTGGATATGGCGTCCATCATCCGGGCACAGAACGACCTTTACATGGTTTGCAACAATGCGGAGCAGAACACCAATTGGGACAATCTGGAAGAGGAATTCAACAAGGGCAATGTCACCCGTGCAGAGCTTCAGAGAAGCGCAGCAAACATCTGCCGGTTCATTCTGGATAAGCCGGTGTTCAACCGCTACATCGATCGAGGAAACCGTCTGGACATGCGGCTGGCAGAGCAGAAGGAAGAGATGGAATTCAGTTATGATCATGTGGAGAAAGTAACCCTGAATGCCACCGGCGAAACAGTGGTCCCCGGGGAAGCACTTCCCACGGTCAGAAGAACCTACAACGCTCTGCAGGTCAAGGCACCCAAGGCGGGAGATTACAAACTGACGCTGGTAGTCCGTGCTGAGACGGATCACGAACTGGCTCAGTTCCCCTTCACCATCTTCCGGAATCAGGATCTGATCCAGATGGTGACACTGAAGGGTACGGACAAGGAATGGAGACCTGTGGATATCCTTTTGAACGGTTGTGACAAGAAATTCGACATCGCGCTCTTCTGCGCGATGGACGGCGCACGGATCCGTGAGATCGTGCTGCAACCGGTATAGAATACCGGATGAAAAATGACTCATATGTCATAAGGAGAACGGAGATGAAAAAGGGAATCAAGGCGTTTGATTTCACAGACCGGAACGGAAGCTTTCGGATCCAAAAGGCAGAGAACAACAGTTATCTCTATTTCCCCGTGGCGGGCGAGAAGGGGCTGAAGAGTTCTTTGACTCCTAACCTTGGCGGAGATTCCATGATCAATCAGGAAGCCTTTCTGCTGGAGCCCGTCAGTGTGGAGAATCTTCATAACAACAAGAACGGAAGGAATTTCTGGGTCTATACGGACAACGGTGATGTATGGTCCGCAGTAGGCAATTCCGCAGAGCAGGAGAGCCGGAAATTCACGGCAGAGCAGGATGACAGTTATGTCCATGCCGGCTTTATGTGGCATAAGACCTTCCGTACCAATCTGAGAACGGATATCACTGCGGAGACCACCTCTTTTGTGCCGGTGGATCACAATACGGAAATCCTGGTTGTCACGTTGAAAAATGTATCCGGGGAGCCGAAGCAGATCACTCCCACGGCGGCAATTCCAATCTTCGGACGGTCCGCGGATAATCTCCGGGATCACCGGAACGTGACGTCCATGCTGCATCGGATCCGCACCACGAAAGAAGGTGTGCTGGTAAAGCCCACCATGAGCTTTGATGAGAAAGGCCATCGCCTGAATCACAAGACCTACTATGTTCTTGGTTTTGACGAGGCCGGAAATACACCGGAGAGCTTTTTCCCTACGGTGGAGTCCTTTCTGGGAGAGGGCGGAAGCTATTTAAAGCCCCGCAGTGTCTACCGTCAGGAGACGGGCTGCGGTGCGGGCGAATCCTTCGAAGGAAAGGAAGCTGTGGGTGGACTGCAGTTTGCCACCCGGACCCTTCAGAGCGGAGAGGAAGCTGCCTATATCGTGCTGATGGGCATCGCCGATTCCGAGGAAGAGATCGGTGAAGCGGTCCGTCGGTACGGACATCTTTCCGATGTGAACAAGGCACTGGAAGAGACGAAGGAATACTGGATCCGTAAGGTGAATGTGGACTTCCACACCGGCGATGAGAACTTTGACAATTATATGAAGTGGATCGCGTTCCAGCCATTCCTGCGGAGAGTCTACGGCTGTTCCTTCCTGCCTTATCATGATTACGGCAGAGGCGGCAGAGGCTGGAGAGATCTGTGGCAGGATTGCCTGAGTCTGCTCTTCATGGAGCCCGGCGAAGTCCGGAACATGATCGTGGCCAACTTCGGAGGCGTCCGCATGGATGGTTCCAACGCTACCATCATCGGAGATGGTCTGGGAAATTTCATTGCAGACCGCAATGGTATCACCAGAGTCTGGATGGATCATGCATACTGGCCCCTGAAGACTCTGATGCTTTATATCGATCAGACCGGAGACTATGGCATTCTCGATGAGAAGGTCCCTTACTTCAAGGATTCCATTCTTTGGAGAGGCACCAAAACTGACAAGAGCGTCGAAAATCCGGATACGAAGCAGTACGCTGAGGGCCGGATCTATGAGGGCACTATGGCGGAGCACTTGCTGGTGCAGATCCTTGGTGCATTCTATGAAGTGGGCGAGCACGGTGTGCTGAAGCTTCGGGGTGCAGACTGGAACGATGCGCTGGATATGGCAAATGAGCACGGAGAGTCCGTGGCATTCTCCTGTGCTTATTGCGGAAATCTTTTCCTGTTGGCGGAATTGTTCCGGAAGTACGGCGAGAAGTTGGGTAAGAAGGAACTGTCTCTTGCGGAGGAACTGGGAATTCTTCTGAACTCCGATGCGGCAGGAAATCTGACAAAGGAAGATAAAAATGCCACCCTTCAGAAGTATCTGGAGGCAGTGGAAAAGGATCTTTCCGGCAAGCAGATTCTGACGAACGTGTCAGAAGTGAGTGACCTTCTGGAGCAGATGGGACGCTCCTTCCGGGAGCTTCTGCGGAAACAGGAGTGGATCACCGGAGAAGACGGACAGGGCTGGTTTAACAGCTATTATGATAACCATTGCAACCCTGTGGAGCGGTATGAGAAGGAGGATTCCGCTACCCGCATGATGCTCACCGGTCAGGTCTTTGCCATCATGGGTGATGTTGCGGACGAGGAGCAGGTCGGTGAGATCGTCAGCGCTGCAGACCGGTATCTGTACCGGGAGGAGATCGGCGGATATCGTCTGAATACCGACTTCCATGAAGTGAAGATGGATCTGGGTAGAATGTTCGGATTCGCATACGGCGAGAAGGAGAATGGCGCAGTCTTTTCTCATATGACGGTGATGTTTGCCAACGCGCTGTACGGAAGAGGCTTTGCGGCAGAAGGATACAAAGCGCTGCAGACTCTTTACGATGCCTCTGTGAACTTTGAGAAGAGCCGGATCTATCCCGGCATCCCGGAGTACTTCGATGCGGACGGAAGAGGAAAGTATCCTTATCTCACAGGTGCTGCATCCTGGTATCTGCTGACCATGATCACGGAAGTTTTCGGTGTGAAGGGCTGTGGCGGAGATCTGGTGGTGAAGCCCGCACTGCGGAAGGATCAGTTTGATCAGAAGGGCGAAGCTTCCGTTTCCTTGAACTTTGCCGGTAAGCACTTTGTTGTGCGGATCGTAAATTCCGAAGGAAAAGATGCAGGTGAATACAAGGTTCTGTCAGGAATGCTGAACGGCAAGGAAGTTCCCCTTTCCCATGCGATCCTTGTGGATCCCGTCCTGATCATTCCCCGCGAGCAGGTAGAAAAGCTGGGCGAAGAGAATACGATCTGGGTTGTACTGGGATAAAAGAAGATGCAAAAAAAGCCTGTCGGGAGATCAAAATATCTCTCAGACAGGCTTTTCTGTATGGTCCTCCGTCATTCCGTTTTCCCAGGTGGTCCCATAGTACTTTTCCCGGTATTTCTTTGGCGTCATTCCGGTCTCTTTCTGGAAGAGCTGACTGAAATGACTCTGGGATGTGAAGGAATAAAAGTCTGCGATCTCTGCCAGGCTGTGATCGCTGTAGCGGAGCATGTTCTTGGCGGATTCCAGCTTGGCATTCCGAATGTAATCGCTGGCGGAAATATCCAGCTCCTCTTTGAAGAGCCGGGAAATATAGCCGGCGGAATTGCCTGTGTACTCGGCCAGGTCCTTGATGGTGATCCGGTCCCTTAAGTGGGAATAGATATAATTCAAGCATTCCGACATGGGACGGGAGAGACCGGCTTTCATGCGGATGGTCCGCATGCGGGTGGTGTAATCCAGCACCATCCGGTCATGGATCTGCTCGATCCCTTCGATGGTATCCACGTGGTCCAGCTGACGGATGTACCGGTCGCTGAGACTGTAGGACTGCTCCATCTCCATGCCGTTGTCCACGCAGAGTCTGGAGATCAATGAAATGGACACCACAAAGTGGTACTTCAGATTCTGAAGAGGAGAGGAGGAAAGCTGTCCCACGCCGGACTGGTTCAGAAACTCATGCTTCAGACAGTTTTCCCGGACAGCGTCCACATCGCCTTTGGCCACCTGCTGGTAAAACAGGATCTCCGCATTCTGATGGCGGTGGATCATGGGTTCTTCTTCATTTGTCGGATTCTGTGAAAAAAAGGTATTCATATTCCGATGCTTTCAGAAAGCGATTTACGAGTCTGAAAAAGCATATCACGGTTTCTTTCAGTTTTCAATCGTGGAGAACCTGGTGATAAGGAAAATTTATCACACATGATAAAGGAAAACTTTTTTTCCTGTTGCCAATTTGGTGGTACACTAACTATAAGTATGAAAGTAACCAAAAGCGGATAAGGAGGATTTGACATGTCTAAGATCTATAAGGGTACCGTCGGACTGATCGGTAACACTCCCCTGGTGGAAGTGGTCAACATTGAGAAGGAACTGGGACTGGAAGCAACCGTCCTCGTAAAACTGGAATATCTGAATCCCGCCGGAAGCGTGAAGGATCGTGTGGCAAAGTCCATGATCGAAGATGCGGAAGCAAAGGGATTACTGAAAGAGGGCAGCGTTATCATCGAGCCCACCTCCGGCAACACCGGAATCGGTCTTGCAGCCATCGCTGCAGCAAAGGGATATCGCACCATCCTCACCATGCCTGAGACCATGAGTGTGGAGAGAAGAAACATTCTGAAGGCATACGGCGCAGAGATCGTGCTGACGGAAGGCTCCAAGGGAATGAAGGGTGCCATTGCCAAGGCAGAAGAGCTGGCAAAGGAAATCCCCGGCGGATTCATCCCCGGCCAGTTTGTAAATCCTGCAAACCCTGCGATCCATAGAGCAACCACCGGTCCCGAGATCTGGAACGATACCGACGGCAAGGTGGATCTGTTCATCGCAGGTGTGGGCACCGGCGGAACGGTCACGGGTGTCGGTGAGTACCTGAAGTCTCAGAATCCCAATGTGAAGATCGTGGCCCTTGAGCCCGAAGATTCTCCGGTCCTTTCCGAAGGCAGAAGCGGTGCGCACAAGATCCAGGGTATCGGCGCAGGCTTTGTTCCCGATGTGCTGAACACGAAAGTGTATGATGAGGTCTTCAAGGCTTCCGCGCAGGATGCTTTCGACACCGCAAAACTTCTGGCAAAGAAGGAAGGCATCTCTGTGGGTATCTCCTCCGGAGCCGCCCTCTTTGGAGCCATCACTCTGGCAAAGCGCCCCGAGAACAAGGGCAAGGTGATCGTGGCCCTGCTTCCCGACAGTGGAGACCGGTATTATTCCACCCCGCTCTTTACTGAGTAAGATTTTGAAAGAACATAAGAAAACCCCGAAGAGTGATCTTCGGGGTTCTGTTTTTGCCGGAATTTATGTTCAGGCGTCTTTGCTGTCGCTCTTCCATGCCGCCATGATGACGAAGACATAGAGAAAACCGATGGCTGCCGTGAGGATCTGGACCAGGGAGAAGGTCTTCTGGAAAACAGGAAGCTTACCGCGCAGAGGGCTTTCTGTCGGGATGTAAGTGGGCAGGAGCCAGAGGGAAATGGTAAGGCCCATGACAGCTCCCTTCAGGATCGCACAGACCGCTGCCTTGGGATAAATGATCCATTTTTGGAACAGGTTCTTACCGCCCGTAAGATCTTTTCTTAATAAGAAATGGACGGATACTGCCAGCACCATATTGCCTGCCATGATCAGGGGGACGATACCGGGAACAGCAGTCATCACAGGAGATGCAGCGATGAAAAATGCCGTGATCGGAGTGATGATGCTGAGGATGATACCGCAGGACAGACCCACCAGCAGGACTGCCAGGATGATGCAGGCATTGATGATGGGGCCGGTGATGAATACGCTCAGGTTCTTAAAGATCTGGCTTACCAGACAGATGGCCAGGAGAGCAGCAGTGGTAGCAATGTCTTTTGCAGAAATCTTTTTCATAGGAATACTCCTTTTCGTTTGATCGTTACTATTAAACGCACAAAGGAAGGTGGATTGTCAAGTTTTTAACAGAAAGCTAAGCGAGATGATTTCTCAATAAGACATGGGAATCTTCCTATGCTAAAATTTACCTATCATGATATACTAACTTCTATGCATCAAAAAATGGAGGAAGTACTATGAGAAAAACCAAGATCATCTGCACCATCGGACCTGCCAGTGATAAAGAGGATATCCTCAGAGAGATGTGCCTTGCGGGCATGAACGTGGCCAGATTGAACTTTTCCCACGGAACTTATGACGAACAGCAGAACCGGATCGATCTCATCAAGAAGGTTCGGAAGGAATTGAATTATCCCCTGCCCATCATGCTGGATACCAAGGGACCGGAGTATCGGATCCGCACCTTCGCGGACGGTAAGGCCACCCTGGAGGACGGACAGGAATTTACCTTTACCACCCGGGAAGTGGAGGGCGACAATACGATTGTCAGCGTCAGTTATGGGAAGCTGATGGAAGAGATCAGCGAGGGCGACCGAATCCTCGTGAACAATGGACTGCTGATCTTTGAAGTGCTGAAGGTGACCGATACGGATGCACTGTGCAAGGTCATCACGGGCGGCGTGATCTCTGACCGGAAGAGTATGAACTTTCCGAACCATGTATTCGAGGGACCCTACCTCAGCGAGCAGGATAAGTCGGACCTGCTTTTCGGTATCAAGAATGATGTGGACTTCGTGGCTGCATCCTTTGTCTCCAATCGGGAGAACATCCGGGAGCTTCGTGATTTCCTGAACGAGAACGGCGGAGAGATGATCGATATCATCGCCAAGATCGAGAACCGTGCCGGCGTGGATAACATCGAAGAGATCTGCGAGATCGCAGACGGGATCATGGTGGCAAGAGGCGATCTGGGAGTGGAGATTCCCTTTGTGGAGGTCCCTGCCATTCAGAAGTATCTCATCAAAAAATGCCGTCTGCTTGGCAAACGTGTCATCACCGCAACCGAGATGCTGGAGTCCATGATCCACAATCCGAGACCCACCAGAGCCGAGATCTCCGATGTGGCAAATGCAGTTTATGACGGGTCCTCAGCCATTATGCTGAGCGGAGAGTCCGCTGCCGGTCGTTATCCCGTGGAATCCGTGAAGAACATGGCGGAGATCGCAGAGTACACGGAAAAGAACATCGACTATGTGGGACGGTTCTTCAGCACCGAATATAAGATCAAGAACAATCTGGATGCCGTGTCTCACGCAACCTGCGCCATGGCTATTGATACCAAGGCAAAGGGAATCGTCATCAGTTCCATATCGGGCATTACGGTCCGTATGGTAAGCCGTTTCCGCTGTCCGGTGGACATCATCGGTATGACCACTTCCGAGAAGGCATGGCGGAAGCTGAACCTCAGTTGGGGTGTCACTCCTGTCATGAGCGAAGAGTATGATTCCGTGGATGTTCTGTTCTATCAGGCAGTGCGTCATGCGGGCAATATCCTGGAACTGCACTCCGGAGACAATCTGGTGCTGACGGGCGGTCATATCGGCGGCCAGTCCGGTGACACCAATACCATCCGCCTGGAGACCATCAAATAGTCAGGATGAACAGAAAGGCTCGCCCGGTTCCGGATTTCGTGGTATAGTGGATTTAGAAGACGGGGATCAAACAGAAAAGACTTCGACAGCTGCTGACTTTACTTGAAGGAAGGTAGAGCAACATGGTAGAAAATGATCCAAAGAACAAAATCGAGGAATCGGAAGGGCCGCTGAAGGTGACAAGAAAGTGTGTTACCTGTGCTCTGTGGAGAACGGTGGGGATCTGTATTTTCTGTTTCCTATATTTTACCGTGATCCATGTGCTCCATCTGAATGAGATGGGGATCCTGTGGGACCGGATCGGCATGGCCAGTTGTTTCCTTGCCCTGATCTATGCATCCTCCACTATTGTGAAGTTATTGATGCTGAAAGGAAAGCTGCAGGAAAGTGCCCATAATGGACTTCTGGTGACAGCACTGATCTTTTCCGCTCTGCTTTTTGGCATATGCATCCTGGCTATCACGTTTGGCTGGAGCACCATTTTTGTGGGTGCCGGTGGGATTTTACTGTTGATGGATAAAATGAACAGATAAATGAAGGAAGGCAGCCTTTTGGGCGAAGGGATCAAAGGAGGAAGATCATGAAGCTTGTCACACTGGGAAGTACCGGCATATGTGTGCCGCAGAATGGATTTGGAGCACTGCCGATCCAGAGAGATTCTCTGGAGGATGCCGTTAAGATTCTGAGAAAAGCCTATGACGGTGGAATGCGATTCTTTGACACCGCAAGAGCCTACAGCGACAGCGAAGAGAAGCTGGGAGCCGCCTTTGGGAACGGATATGTCAAACGGGATGAGATCATCATTGCCACAAAGACCGGAGCCCGGACTCCGGAGCAGTTTTGGGAGCATCTGGAAACCTCCCTTCGGACGCTGAAGACGGATTATATCGATATTTATCAGTTCCATCTCATGGGACAATGCTGGAGTCCCGGCGATGGCACCGGCATGTATGAATGCATGCTGAAAGCAAAAGAGCAGGGCAAGATCCGTCATATCGGCGGTACCGCCCATAAGATCGGTGTGGCGATGGAACTGGCAGAATCCGGACTCTATGAGACGGTACAGTATCCCTTCAGCTATTTGGCCACCGACCGGGAAAAGGAACTGGTCTATCTCTGCAATCGGAACAATGTGGGATTTATCTGCATGAAGGGACTTGCCGGCGGACTCATTACGAATTCCAGGGCTGCGATGGCCTTTGTGAGTCAGTTTGACGGAACGGTTCCAATCTGGGGGATCCAGAGGGAATCCGAACTGGATGAGTGGCTTTCCTATATGGAGGAAACACCGGCGCTGGATGACGAGATCCTTGCGTTTATCGAGTCGGAGAGAGAAGAGCTGATGGGCGACTTCTGCCGGGGCTGCGGCTACTGTATGCCCTGTACGGTGGGCATCGAGATCAACAACTGTAACCGCATGTCACTGATGCTTCGCCGTGCACCCAGTGACAGCTGGCTTTCCGAGCATTGGCAGGCGGAAATGGAGAAGATCGAGAACTGCATCAATTGCGGCGCATGCCTTTCCAAGTGCCCGTATGAACTGAACATTCCGGAGCTTCTTAAGAAGAACCTGGCGGACTACCGCGAGGTCCTGGCGGGAAAAGTCAACGTAAAGTAATAACTGCATATGGTGATTTACAAATGTGCCCTGACATGGTATGGATAATATCTATGTCAGGGCATTCTTTTTTTGAGATGATTTCGAGATTCTCGACATGTCTCGCTATGGTGGATTGCCCGGGAGGGGGATTCGTGATACGTTGAAATCGTAAAAGGACCGGTCTTTCATTCGTGAGAATGGAGGTGCAGTATGGATAAAGAAAAAACAGGACGACTCATTCGTGAGGCGAGAAAAAAGAAAAATTACACCCAGACCGAACTGGGGGATCTCCTTGGCGTGACCAATAAGGCTGTATCCCGCTGGGAAAAGGGAGAAGCTTTTCCGGATGTTGGGATACTGGAGGAACTGGCAAATCTTCTGGGACTGAGGATCGCAGACCTGGTCACGGGGGAAGGCCGAAATGAGGAGACTGACCGGGAAGAAGCCATGGCGGAGCTGGTGCGTCTGTCCAGGATCCAAGCGCGGGAGCGAAGGAAGAAGATTGCGGTTAGCTTGATCCCGGCGGTTATCCTGTTGGTGGATTTGGCTGTAGGGGCGCTTGCCATGAATGGTGCAGATTCTATACTGATAATCAACATTCGGTGGACCTGTATGGCGCTGATGGTCCTGACCATGGGATTTCTGCTGTATGAGAGTACCGTGTTGGGAAAGGAACCTTCCGGAGAGCTGTGGCTTGACCGGGTGTGGGACATTGTTCCGTCGACCACTCTTTTCGTGATCCTGCTGGTTTTTGGATGGACCATTGTAGGGACTCAAAGGGGGCAGAACCCGTTCGGATTGGAAGATTATCAGGTTGGCCCTTTCCTGATGGGCTGGTTGTGGGTGATGTGTGTGGTGAATCTGACCCTGCTTATCGTGAGTGGCGTTCTGTGGGCGAAGGGCATGATGGGCGTTCGCCCGGGACAGATACTTTCTGTGACGGCTTTGTTTACCGGGGCACTGTTTGGAAATGCCCTGCATCAGATGACGACCTGGGAAGATGCGGTACGGACGCTTTTGCTGGGTGGTGCTTGCCTGCTTCTGATCACCGTGCTGACGCTGATCCTGTTGGCAAAGATCAGTGCTTCCCGAAGGTAGATCTTCCGGGTATTGATGGATTTACGGGCAAAACGCCGTCGTCCCCCTGACAACTTTTTTAGGTGGTGTTTCTGGAAGCCTTGATGCTTTCGATGCGATTGTTCTTCAGGAGCAGGAAGGTATCTGTGTAGAGCTTCATCCGCCGCTCCGAAAGAAGATATTCGATATCCTGTTTGACCCCGGGATCATTCAACAGCTCGGGCAGGAAGGGCGCATAGTGAGTCCCGCTGCCCTCTTCGATCTCTTTTTTGTAGTCTTCAAAGGTTTT
>JAEEGL010293750.1_pt1 | contig 31760 bp, 31 predicted proteins | sample 9134231 | NCBI WGS metagenome assembly JAEEGL01 (sample SAMN16246548, study PRJNA631951) | gut metagenome | biome: gut microbiome; feature: rumen; material: fiber-attached | host: Bos | place: Iran: Karaj | collected 2018-10 | reverse complement strand
TGGGAAGTTGACGCTGTATCAAACGCACTAAGAGATAATTGATTGATATGGCACTCTACTTGGAAGATAACAACGGTGAAAAACACCTTATAAGGTTTATCAATTATTATGGAAGAACCTATAGAGTATTTGATGAACCAAATGGAAATGTTGTGATAAGAGAAGATGGGCATCAGAACTAGTGAACAATTGAAAGCCTTATTCCTACAAAGAAAAGAAATCAATGAAAGGAAAAAGGCTTTTAAACCAAAAACTGAAAAAGAAAAACAGGACTACCAAAAACAGTATCAAAAACAATATAGGGAGTCCCATAAAGAGTATGCCAAAGAAAAATCAAAACAATACAGGGAAACACATAGAGAATTCCTAAGAGAATACTACCGGGCAAGGTATCATAACCAACCCAAACCAATTATAACTGATTTCCCTCCACCTCCAATCAAAACAAAAAAACAATTAAAAGAACTATATTCCAATTGGCTTCAACAATTAAAGGAAAGGGAAAAATATCTAACCGGAGAAGCACTTCAATTTAACCAATTAATGCAAATAAGTATAGAAATGGGAAGAACACCAATGACAAATGAACAAGCTAGGGATAACTATAAAAACTATGTTGAAATAATGCATGATTTAATTGAAAAAAGAAAATCCCTTGATAAAGATGACCCTCAAAGAGAAGAACTTACCAGAAAAATCTCAAAGTATAATACAAAATTATGCTACCTAAGAAAAACATTTGGTAACGCTGTCGGAGAAAAACCAACATTCGATAATACACCAAAAATAAAAACAGAAGTTGGGCAAACAGCAAAAGCCAAATTAAAAGAAATTGAAGAACTTGCGAAACAAAAAATTGAAATCGCAAAACAACAAGGAAATCTTCAAGAAATTAAAATAATTGAAGAAAGACTTAATATCGTCCGGCTAAGATATAAATATAGCTATAGTCTATCATAAAATACATATTTAAGAACGTTGATGATAAAGGTCGGTATAAAATCATCACCAAACCAAGAAGGTTATTACATTCCTTCAAGGTTAACCAAAAATCATAAGTGATAAATATCGAAAAATGGCAGATACCAAAAGTACCTGCCATTTGGAGTTTTATATTGGCAAATCCTTAACAGCATCAGCAACCTCCTTATCACCCTGCAATTGATGAATATATGTCGATATTGTATCTGGTGAACGAGCCATTAATGATGCAAGCCCATGAACTGACGCTCCAGGCTGACTTAAATAACTGTTGGCAAAACTATGACGAGCACAGTATAAAGAAACCTTCTCAACATCAATTAAAGGCTCTTCTAAGCCCTTCTTTACATTGCGCCTTATTGTATTACCATTTATCTCCGTACAAACCTCCCTAAGATGCTTATTGGCTTCCAAACAAAACTTTGCAACAGCATTCGTAATCTGCTTCTCACTCATTCCATCCTTTATAACAGGATATATATAACCATTGGATAACCCCATAAACCTCTCAAAACCCACCATTGTTAATATGTCCCGCTTCAATAAACAAACAACAGGAATACCAGTCTTCTTCCTCTTAAATTCAACCTTCCAATAATCATTCCCATCAATCAGAACCCTACTGCAATTATCAACCCGTAATAAAGCTGCATCAACTGGAGCACTACCATTTAATCTATAAAGCATTAAAAAGAACAATAAACAAAATTCCCTTGAACTCCTTTTCATTAACCTGTCCTCAACACCATCCCTATATGAAAATAACTCCCCATTAACCTTTAAATAATGACAAACAAAATAATCATATATCTTCCTTAAATTAACAGAATCAATGTAATATGTCCTGTTTCCCTTCTTATACTTCTGAGAATACTTCCAATCCTTAAATGGATAATCAGAAACATCAACCAAACCTTTACTAATAGCATAATTCCATACAGAAGCAATACGCCCGCATATACCCCTAATACTGTTATCACTTAACCCCAAAGACTTAATTAACTTCTTTACCTCACTTAACGTAATATCATTAATTAGAAAATCCTCCCTTCCAAAATAATTCTTCAATATCCTGAAATTATAATCATATAACCTAATTGAATTATCATTCAATCCCATCTTTGCAACATATTCCTTATATATATTCTTGTATATATTCGATGAAGCAGATAAATCAACCTTTATATCATCCTCCAATAACATTGAAGCAGTATACTTCTTTCCATCATATTCAAAACGATTCCTCCTGTCAATTACCCTCTGCTTCATTTCATTTATCATCTTATTTAATACAGGAGCATTTGGACAATTCTTGCGTATCTCTTCCCTTAAAGGATTCCAATGTTTCTCCAAAATGAATACACCGGTACTTTTTTCCTTCCTACCGTTAAAACAAACTGATAAATAAATTGGATTCTCACCCAATGAATTTGCCTTTAACTTCTTTAATACCAAACGAACCGTTGCTGATGAAACCTTTGTCATAACTATATATTTTTAAAATTAATACAAGGATACATTAAAAGATACGGCAAAGGTAATAATTTCCTTTTAAAGACACAGCAAATTGTATATTAAAAAAAGTTAATGCCCTTTATATATAAGACTTTCAGGATATATAAAAAATATGGATAATGATGACCATCATAATATGCTAATTTAATCTAACTATCTATTTATCAATGACATAGATATATTATATTTTATCAAAGACCCATGAAGAGACCCATGAAAAAATATTTTTTTCAAATTTGAGTATTTTTGCCTACTATCATAATATTTATTATTAAATAATGATTTAAAATATATATAATAATGGCAGAAATTGATTTCAAAGTAAGTGAAGATAATGATTGGAAACTATTTGAGAACTTTAATGAAATAACAGGTTTATTCTCTCATATAAAGAGAGCAGAGGAAAAGTTTCATACTGATGGAACCGGTTACACAACAAATAAATTTGGAGAAACAAGATACTTCAATATTGAACTAAAATATAGAAACCTTAATCTATTGGACGATGGAAGAATATCAGGAGCAACAGAAAAGGGAAATGAATTCATTGATAATACCATATTCATTGAATCACATAAGGCAGCAGATATGTTATTTGATACGATAAATGGATTAGAGCCACTGTATATCAATTTCCTTTCAGATGGCAATGTTCTTATATTCAACCTACAAAGATTAACTGAGAGACCAAAGAAAACAGGTACAATGAATATTAAATCAAAAGGATATGGAAAGTTTGAGATTGCAAAGAGACAGGGTTTATATCTTAAAGATGCAGCAATATATGATAAGGATTATAATTTGATAAAGAAGAGTGGAGAAGATTTTATATAAACAACAGGCAGATAAATTCCTGAAATGGATAAATGATAATTACCAAATACAGAAAGATAAACTAGTAGCCTTTTGCAATGATAAGAAATATGAATTTGATGAAGATATATTCTCTGATACCTACCTGAAGATATATGATAAGATATTGAAATATGGTATAAAGGATGATTCAGATAAAGGTTTTGATAATTATATGTTTATTTCCTTCAAAATAAATACTATAAGAGATAGACAATATGCAAGGAATCAGAAGAGGGATGGAAATGTAATCAACTTATCTGGTGCATATGAAAACTATAAGAACACTGAGTTAACGGAACAGGAAAAACTAAAATCAGACTTATATAAGGACTTTGCGACTTTATATCTATTGCATAAAGCAGAACAACAATTTGACCAGGAGAGTTTCTATTTATTCAAATTAAAGGTATTTGAAAAGGGTCTTACATATAAACAGTTGCAAGAAAAGACAGGTATAAAGGGATGCAGACAAAAGGTTGTTAACGTTAAGAATTGGTTGAAAGAGAATGTAAGGCAACAGGAAGTAAAGGAAGAGTTTGATAATATCTATGGGGATATTTTATAAAAATAATGTTTGGTAATATGTTTACTAAAATTAAAGTATGTGTGAGATTATACAGTTTATAGCGGTTGGTATAATATTCTTTGTTATCAACTATTTTACTTGGTGGTTTACTGAAAAGGATAACGTACCTGAGTTTTTGGAATATAAACCATTTCAATGTAGATTATGCTTAACATTTTGGTTATTGACAGGAGTATATATTGCAATTGGTATTAGTTTTAAATTATGGGTTGTATTAATAGCCGGTTGTATACTTGCAGGATTAAATGCTATAGCAATGAAAGTACATCAAAAAAATAAAACAATAAAATTTTAAAGAAAAACGGGATAATATATGAAAGTTAGACAAATGAAACTTTTTGGTGGTGATTGGAAAACTGCTGATGGGAAAACATACAGTATATATTATGTTGGTAAATATAACTCTCCTGCTTTGGGTGGTGCTGTTCTAATTGAGAATACTAATAATGGATATAAATATGAATATTTATTTGATGGAGAGGATTTTAGAATTGAATTAGACCAGTATTTATGGGATAATTTCAAGATTCATTTTTTAAAATTCAAAATAAACGAAAAAATATTAAATCATCTTGAACAAGGTAAACCATATGGTACATATATTGGTGATGCTGATAATGTACATATAGATTATGATTTTGATATAATTTACAAAAAAATGAAAGAAAGGGAAATTTAATATGAATTGGACAAAGGAAGATATTGAATTAATTGAGAAGTTTATTGAAATAAAGAATAGAGGCTATTATGTATCTGGAGAACAACTTACAGAGGCATATAATCGTATATTAAACAAGAATGTAAACATTACCAATTGCGGCTCATGTCTTAGAGGCAGAGTACAGGAATTGGAGAATGCTCTTAATCATTACAGAGAGCAGCTTAAAAAGGCTCAGGACGCTTCAAAACCTGTTCAGGTGATAGATGATAAGGTTCATCCATTTGATGACCCTATAGAGGAAGAAAATAACCAACCGGTAGCAAAGAGAGTTGGAAGACCAAAGAAGAATTAACATATGGCATTTAATACTGAATCACATTCATATCCAACATATTCTCAAAGGAAGAAATCAAAATTGAAAGAATCAGGTGGATTAAAATTTGAAAATTGGTTAAAGGTAGATAAGATTGTTGATGAGGTATATGTTGATTTGGTCAATGGGCTTACAAAGAGTGATATTATACAGAAGCTTCAGGAAGGTCTTTATACATTGCAGAAGGGAAAGGGAGTTAAGCCAAGGACAGGAATTGAATATATAAATGCAGCGCAACAGCGTTTGGCATTTGATTTTGAAAAGGATGCTGAGAAGCTAAGAGCGGATTTATATTCAAAGATGATGGCAGTGTATGCTGATTGTATGGCAGCAAATGACAGGTATAATGCTCTTAATGCTTTGGATAAACTTATGAAGTTAACTGGTGTTGCAAATGATAAACCTTCAACAGCAATTCAAATAAACTCAGGAAAAGATGGCAATGTTACGGTGAACTTTGGTTTTGGTAATGAAGAAGAAGTGAAAGATACAGAATTTGAAGAAAAGTAATTTATATATCTCAATTATTTTTTGTATATTTGTAAAAATTCTAATATTATGAAATGCATTTATTTAAGAACAAACCTTGTTAATGGTAAACAGTATGTTGGTCAGGCAACAGATTTCAAAAGAAGAGAATACCAATGGAAGAATAATAGTACACCATATGCTGGTGATTATATAAACAAAGCAAGAGAAAAATATGGAATTGAAAATTGGTCTGTTGAAGTTCTAAAAGAATGCGAAGCAATAGATGAATTAAATTATTGGGAGAAATACTACATTGAAAAGTTAAATACAAAAAGACCTTATGGTTATAATTTAAACGATGGTGGTAAAGGACAGACAGGATTTAAGCACTCTGAAGAATCTAAAGATAAAATGTCCAAATCCAAAATGGGAAAAAGAAAAGGAATTCATTGTACAGAAGAAGTCAAAAAGAAAATATCTGAAGCAACCAAAGGTATTAGAAGAAGTCTTGGTATGACTGGACATAAGCACTCTAATGAAAGTAAGAAAAAGATGGCAGAATCTAAAAAAGGTAAACAATCAAATGCCGCTAAAAAAGTTTTTCAATATAAAAATGGAGTTCTGGTGAGAATTTATAATAGTGTAAAAGATGCTATAATATTGAATAATTTTAAATTTAATGGCGCATTATATTCTGCTTGTGAAGGTAAATATAATAAATTAGGAAATCACACATATCATGGCTCAGAATGGTATTACCATCAACTTTAATCTAAAATTAACAAAGGGTCAACAGGAAGCGTATAATCTAATACATCAGAAAGAAGTTCAATATTTGGTGTTGCGCTGGAGCCGACAGTGTGGTAAATCAGTGTTGGCTGAGGTATTATTGATTGAATATTTATTTAAGAAGAATACTTATAATGCCTATGTAAGTCCTTCATATAATCTTGGCAGAAAGGTATATTCTGAGATTACAAAGATGTTGGAGAGTACCGGTATAATCAAGAAAGCAAATGCAACAACATTAACTATTGAAACAGTATTTAATTCAACATTACAATTTCTTTCAATGGAGGCTTATACATCCATTAGAGGTTTAACAATATCAGGCATTCTCATTTTGGATGAGTGCGGCTATTATCCTGACATATTACCAAATGGAGAAGAACCTTGGGGAAATATATTGATGCCAATCATTAAAGCGAGAAAGCCAAAGGTTGTGTTTATATCAACTCCTAGAGGCAAAAGAGGTATGTTTTACCAAATGTATTTGAAAGCAGTAGCCGGTGAAAAAGGTTATGCTGAATTAAGCAGAACAATATACGATGATGAATTGGTAACAGAAGAAGAAATTGAAGAAATAAAGAGGAATATTTCTGATATTGCATTTGCTCAGGAGTTTTTGATACAATTTTTGGATTCTTCATTAACGTTTTTCAGGGGTTATGAGGACTGTTTTTCAGATTATACATTTAATGACAGAGAAAAAACATGGGTTGGTGTCGATTTATCATCAAATGGTGAAGATAATACTGTTGTAACGCTTATAAACGCTTCAAATCAGGTTAAACAATATGTTGTTGAGGGTACTCTTGACCAAAAATATAGAAAAATCGCTGATATTATTGATAAAATACCAAATTTAACTGCTGCTTATCTGGAAAATAATGGTGTTGGTGCGCCAATGATTAACCAGATAAGACAATTGGTTAAAAATAGGCTGATTTTGTATGAATGGGCAACAACAAACTCTTCAAAAGAAGAAATTGTTTCAGATTTGGCTGTTAAAATTGCAAATAAAGAGATATTTTTCAATAATGATGATAAGGGCTTATTTGTTGAATTGGGTAATTTTATTGTAAAATATACCAAAACAGGTAAAATGCAGTTTGAAGCAATGTCAGGAAAGCATGATGACAGATGTATGAGCCTTGCTATTGCTTTAAGATGCAAAAAGGATTTCAAGTTATCTGGTACACCAAATTTAAAATTTGTATCAAATGGATGGAATAAATGGGTAATATAATGGAAAATAACGAAGTAATTAAGGATTTTGGAAGTATAAATGTTCCTGATGGATGGGATAAGATAACATTGAAGAAATATCAGGAAATTGAAGCATTTTATGAGGAAAGGGAAGATAATTTCAAGGTAATTGATGTATTGGATATAATGATTGATAAGGGTAAGGATTATATTCAGAGTCTTCCAGCAGAATTCTTGGATAAAATATTGGATAAATTATCATTTCTTGCTGAAAAGCCTGAAGTTGGAGAACCAACCAATAAGATAAAGATTGATGGTGAGACATATATAATTCATTTTGAGAATCAGTTAAGGGTTGGCGAATATATTGCAGCAGATACCATTTTAAAGAGTGATAAGCATAACTATGCAGCTTTATTGGCAATTCTTTGTAGGAAGGAAGGTGAGGCATATGATTCCAAGTTTGAAAATGAAATAATTGAAGATAGGATTAAGCTTTGGGAAAAACAACCTGTAATAAATGTTATGCCTCTTATTCAGTTTTTTTTTCTTCTATCAAATCTATCATTAATGCCTACCCTGCTATCTTCGAGCATAGAGGAAGCAATAAACCACATAGCCAAGAATATAGAGACTTTGCATCAAAATGGGGAAATATCAAAACGCTCTATGAAATCGCAGATGAAAAAATTGAAAAAGTTGCAGAAATCTATCAAATGTATCTAGCGGATTATTTTCAATTTCTCTCATACAGAATTGAGAAATATGAAGCAGAGGAAAAGGAAGATGCATATCAGGATATGATAAGGAAAGCAAAGAAAGGTAGGAATTAAAATCCTACCTTTTTTCATATGTTTAAAGAAAAAATATATGTTAAAGGACGTTATAAATATATTGAAGGACATTTCACTTCGTCATAAGGGGGTTCATACCTTCAGGTATCAAGGTGATGATTTGAACAATGCTCAGAACAATCATAAGTATTATCAGGTATATGTTGATGATATTTCTCATCATCAACTCAACATTACAACAAACATATTCAAGGCAGAGTTTCAAATTTATATTTTGGGTTTTGTTGATGATGAACATTCAATTTTGGATGTTCAGAATAACGCATATACCATAGCTGCTGACATAATAGCATATATTGACACTCAGGAGGCTTATAAGGGCGTTCTAAGCGTTTATGATTACTCAATCCTAACATTATCCCACTACACTGATGATTCGAGCGCAGGGGTCAAATTAAGCCTTGTTTTGGAAATGCCATCACCGGTTAATCTTTGTACATTGGATGATAACTTCAATGATGAGCCATATGAGGAAGAGAAGGATAATGAGATTGATTTGAATGTTGATGAGGTTGGTGATATTGACCTTCATCCAATAACTTTGAATAAATCATATTGTTGCTAATTATGGATATAAGGACAGCACTGATGGAACTTGCGGAGGCTGTTAAGAGAATCATTAATGACAGGATAAACAAATATGGTGTTAATGACAGGATTGGAAAGAACACATTGCAGAACTCTTCACTTCAAGCATCAATCAATGTTACAGCAAATGAAGATGGTATAACCCTTCAGATTGCAGATTACTGGGAGTTTATTGCAAGAGGTTGGAAGAGAACAGGCAATTATCCGGGAACAATGCGTTTGTTTGTTAAGAACATTAATGATTGGGTTTCAAAGAATGGAATAAGGATTGGCGATTTAAAACAGTCTCAAATCGTCTGGATAATAATAAAGAACATTTGGGAAAGGGGAATTTCCCCAAGACCATTTATGGTGTATGATGATGAAGGTGATTTAACAAAGATGTTACCAGAATTGGATGCTTATATTGATAAATGGTTTGATGATTTATTTAACGCAATAATGGAAGAAACAAATAAATATTTCAATTAATTATGGCAATTACAATAAGATATGATGGACAGGTAAGGCCATCAAGTTTGATAACTTACACTGATATTCCAAATATATTAAAGGTTGAAGATACTGGTGCAGGCACAAAGGCAACTTTCACAATAACCATAAGTGGAAATTTGGCAGGTAGTACAACATCAGATGGTCAGTGGTATATTTCATTCCTAGGTGATACCATTACCAACGTTACATCTGCTGCAAATGCAATTTCAAAGAACTTCTATATAAGCAGTTCAAACAATTCAACAGCAGCTTCAATTTGTAGGGCATTGAGGAATTGTCCAACTGTTGCAGCAAACTTTAATGCTGTTAATACCAATAATACTGTTACAATGACAGCAAAGGCAAATGGCCCAATTTTCTCAGGCATAACAAACTATTTTGAAACAAACATTTCATCAAGCTATTTAACAACTGGTGGAACAGATGGAACAGCAGAAAGTAGTTTATTTGGTTCAAAGATTGATGTTGATGTATACAGTGATGGAGAATATATAACAACATTGGAGAAGAACTATTATGGAAGCGAGGTTGCATTTAATCTTTCTCCAGTTCTTACAACAATAACAAAGATTGGCAAATCAACACCTTATAATTTGAATATATCAAAAATAGCTTCAAATGGTGATTATGGTGTTGTTGGTGATTTGCCAACAAATTATTCAGTTGTTGGTTATATGGTTAATCAGGGCTATAAATTCCAATATATTGATAGAACATCACTTATTGCTCAGAACGTACAAAGGGGAAAGAACAGGGATGTATATAACAATTCATTGCTTTATGTATATGAACCAGAGATTGTTCTTTCATTCTATTCAACAGTTGCAGACAGAGAGATTGATGTATATTATAGGGATAGCGCATTAAATGTAATTGATTCTTTTGATTTCCATTTTACTTCAACAGATAGTGATAATTTAATTAAAACTGCTGTTATACCTTTAAGTGGAACTGGTTTTACCAATGCATTCTATGTTGATGTTAAGTTTGAAAACTCAAATGATAGAATCAGGTATAATGTTATCAAGCCATTGAAGATGACAGAGTATTGCCAAAGAATATATTTCAGAAACTCTTATGGTGGCGTTAGTTTCTTCGACTTTACTGGAGCAAAGACTGAAACAAGGGATTTGGATGTTATGACATATGAGAAGAACATATTTAACTATTATGATTCTGAAATGAATGATTTGGAAAAGGTATATGATAATACTGTTAAGTATCAGGTTACGTTGAAGAGTCATTTATTTGAAAAGGATGGAAAATACATATTCAATGATATGCTTCAATCCCCAGAGGCTTGGGTAATGCGTAACACTGAAAAATATGAAATTATAATTGATTCAATTTCAGTTGAGGAAACAAGCAATGATAACATATATGAGGCAACTGTTAAATTTCATTATTCGCAAGAGCCATCACTTATTTAATAAAGTTTTACATATGATTTACAAGGAACATTTTATTGAATTATATATAAACAAAGAAAAAGCAGATTTGGAATCTCAGAAATCATTAAATCTGAGGTTTCAAAATGTTTTGTTTAATCCTGAAAAGATTTCATCTTCTCAGGCTGAATATAGTTTTGAATTTGACCTTCCATCAACTCCAGTGAATGATAAAATATTCGATTATGCAAACAATCTTTCAAAGGTAGGAAAGTTCAGGAGTCGTTTGAATGCTGAAGTGTATGTTGATGGTTCACCAATATTCGAGGGAACGTTAACATTGAATAGTTTTAATGAAAAAAAATACAGTTGCAACCTTGTATCTGTTAAGGTATATTCACTGGATGATATATTTGGTGATTCTGTGTTAACAGACCTTGATAATTGGAAGATAAATTTCAATGGTGTTGAAACAATCAATGAAAGGAATTCAGCATTGGAAACTGATGTTGTTTTTCCTACTGTATCATATGGCCCATTCCAAAAATGGCCAAAGAATTCTGATGACGTTGGAAAAGAGTATACATCAATGTATTCGATGGACGAATATAACACATGGTATGTTGATAGTTTTTATCCTTCGTTAAACATGTTGGAGGCAATGAAGCACATGTTCCAATATAAGGGTTATAACGTTGGTGGTAATGCTTTTACAGATATGTTCCTAAAGAACATCTATATGTCAACAAACCTTGCAGATGACCAATCACCTGACTATAATGTTGGAAATCCTCGCTTTGGTAAGGTTGATTTAAATGTTTCAATGCCTGCAAATGGTAGTGGTTATACTCAAGAATTGAAATTCCCATATTTTGAAGTTGGGATTGTTGGTTATACTCCTGGTTCTTTTACCTCACAGACAGAATATAATTTCACTGATATTAATATACATAGCATATTGGCTGATGGAACAGTAACGGTTAATAATACTCCAAATTACATGTATCAACCAAATGAAGGAATTATCATTATTCCTGCTGATGGATGGTATAAGATTGAATTATCTGCCAATACAAGGGTTACAAGCACAGGTAATATAAGAGCAGGTCAATGGTTGGTTGATTTTGTTGAAAAGGAGTTATATTTCGAAGATGTTGAAATGCCTGTTGGCATAAACGAGGTTACACCAATTGAAATTCAATTGGTCAGGAATTATGATGATAACATAGAACTTATCAAGGGAAAGAAAAACAGACAGTATGCCAATGGTAATCCAACAGATACAACATATGAGAGAGGTGGTATAACATATAATAATATACTTGATTGGGAAACTTGTTTTCCCCATGAAGACCCTTATAATTCCCAATTGCCAACAAAGGAAAATGATTTAAAATCAAGAAATAAGAAATCAAGATTGGCAGGCAAAAGGTCGGATAATTCATTTGGAGCAAGCTATGGTGCTTCAGGAACTCCCACAAGTGAAAGCGAAAGTGAAGACAATTCAACATCTATAAGCTTTGGAGGTAGCAGAGGTGGAACAAGAGGTTCGGACAGAAATAGTTTTGGCCCTGATAGCAATGGAAGAAATTATTCGCCTGCTGTTTTAGGTTATGTTTATAAGGATAATGAAAACATGGTGTTTGACCAAGCTGTTACAGATTCATTTATATGTGGTTTATCTTCATTATCATCAGGAGTATCAGCAGTTATGAAGAATGGATATTCTTGGAGTCCAATAACCGCTGAAAAGAATGAAATATTTGCTCCAGTTGTAGGTTATCAAAAAATGACAAGGAATTCATCTGGAGATACAGAATATGAAGATTCAAGTTTAAATGAAAATTCGTATATAAATACTCCAATTATAGGAACTTGCAATTTATCAGGAAATTCAATGAGTGGTTCGGTAAGCTGTATTGTTTGGCTTAACAAGAATGATAAATTGGAATTGGTATCAATCCATAGAGGTTATCAATATGAAACTGGAGGAGAGGTAACATATTCTTCATCCACAGACGCACATTTGGTTATTGAAGCGTTTTCAAACAGGTCACAATATAATATATTAGCAACCCATGATAATAGATATGATGCACCTGTTGAGTTTGATGATAAATTGAATCTTGCAAACTTTATGAATAAGGAGAAGAAAATGTCAGAATGGGTTCAAAATGTTGCTGATGCATTTAATCTTGAAGTGATTCAAAATGGTTATAATATTGATATAAATGTTAAGAAGAAGTTCAACAGAAATCTATTGGCAGCGGTTGAATTGGATAACAGGGTTAATTCAGAAAACGCAGAGGTTTCAAAGATTGATTATCCTCGCTCAATGGCTGTGAAATATAAGATTGATACTGAGGAACATGGTTTTTATGATTCAGTACCATCAGATAAGATTGACCTTCCAAATTGGAAAGACTTTGGTGATTCAGGATATTCAGTTGTTCAATTGAATGATGATACGTATACAACATCAACATCAGATAAACAGTTACAATTCTCTTATACTTGGTATGATGATTTCAATTGGTATGCTGTTGATTCAGGGTTTACAAAAACATCTGATACACCAATTACATTGAATATACCTGTTATTTCAAAGGAACAATATATGATTGATGGATATGATTATACAGAATCTCTTAAACATGATGGTTATGGATTGGCACAGAGATTTTGGTTTAGACCAAATCAAACAAACTGCTATGTTTGGACAAGGACTTATCCAACAGAGAAGATATTTATATATGAGCCAAAGAATCTATATACCAATTACAGGGATATTTATATGAATCTAAGTTATAAAATAACTGAGAACTCATTATTGAAGCAATATTTCAATTTCACACCATATTTGGCTTCAAATTACGTTGAAGTTGATGCGTATTTAACGCCTGACGAATATAATATGTTGAAAAATGGTGCTTTAATACATTTTGATTCAGATATTTATTATCCGGTTGAGATTTCAGGGTATGACCCTTCTGGATATAACGCAACTGAGATAAAAATGATGAAGAAACTATAATAATTAAGGGGTGTTCAACACCCCTTTTTAAATTTGCCAAATTCGTCTCTATTTGATTGACCAGCATTGTGTTTTGAATTACAATTTTTGCAGCAAGGTTCAACATTATCCATTGTGTGAGGCTTGCTGTTATCCAATCTATTGCATCCAAGTTTACGCCAATCAGTTTCTCCACATTTACAAGATTTAGTGAATATGTTATCAACAATCCATTGTTCTGTTAAATCGCCTTTTCCTCTATTATTTAATTCATCTGCTCTATTATATTCATGTAATAGAACATAAGCCCTTCTTAATTGATTTTCTCGATATTCAATTTTTGCTTTTTCATTTATTATTTCTTTGTGTGTTTCATAATATATTTTTTGGTGTTCTTTTGATTTTTCTCTTTGTCTTTCTATGTTTTTCTGATACCACTTTTTCATAGCTTCTCTATGGGCGTTTTTTTTCTCTTCCTCAGTAAAGTATTTTTTAATATTAGCCATTTTTAGTATGTTTATTTAAAGTTAATTTATACAAATATACAAATAATTATTCAAAAAAGAAAATTTTGCTATGGCAAATGGTGTAAAAACTTACCAAATACAAATAAATGGCATAACTGAGAGCGTCAAGGCCGTTGAGTCATTAAACAAAGAACTTGCAAGCCTTGAATCAAGAATCAAGTCATTGGAAGGAAAGTCAGTTGGTGTTAAAACATCAGGTGGTGGTTCAAAATCATCATCTACTGGTTCATTATCTGAGGAAGAAAAGATTCAGAAGCAGATTGAGCAAATTGATGCAAAGAGGGTTGCTTATTCAAAAGAGATATACCAGAATTATCTTGCAGCAAAGGACGTTTTAAAGGAAACCGTTAAAGACCAGAACGCAATTGCAGCATCTGAAAGGTTACAGGCAAAGACATACTCAAATACAATAATGGGTATGAAACAGGAACTTGCTGATATTAAGTCAGCAATGCAAACTGTTGACCTTGGTGATACTGACCAAATGGATAAAATGGTTCAGAGGGCAAATGAACTCAATGAGGCATTAAAAAAGATTGAACAGTCTTATGGCCAATTTGGAAGGAACGTTGGAAACTATCAGTCAGCATTTGATGGTATGCAGAAGATTTCTGTAACTGTTGGTGGTGTTGTAAGGGAATTCAATTCAGCTAGGGAGGCTTCAAAGACCCTAAAAAATGAATTGATTGGTTTGGAAACTGCTGGTCAAGGTGATAGTGAAATGGCAAAGCAGTTAAGAACTGAGTTGTACAAACTCCAGTCAGCAATGGATGATGCAACCAAATCTTCAAAGGCAATGGATGAAGCAATGGACTTTATGCAATCATTCACTGCAATGGCTTCTGTTGGTACTGGTATAAAAGCTTTTTTTGGTTTTGATGATAATGAAATACAAAAATCAATTCAAAGGTTAGTTGCTCTACAGAATGTTCTTAAAGGCATTGAGACATTGAGAAAGCAGATGGAAACTGGAGAAGGTTTTGGAAAATTCTTCAAAGGGTCTTTTGAGCAAATTGATGCAGCTAATTTTAAATTAAAAAGACTTATTGTATCTCTTCAAGGAACTGGAGCCGCTGCAAAAGTTGCTGCTGTTGGTGTTAATGCTTTATCAGTAGCTGCAAAGGCGTTGGCTTCAATTGGAATTGTTGCTCTTATAAGTGCTGTTGCATGGGCTGCACAAAAGGCAGTTGAAGAAATATCAAACTGGGTAAAAGGAAATGCAGACCTTGTTAATTCTGAATCAAGGCTTAAAGCTGCTTTGGATGCAACAAATGATTCTCTTGAGAGAAATCTTAGGCTTAATCAAGCAAAATATGATGCTGGTAGAATTAATGCCGCTGATAAACAGGTAGAAGATGAAAAGGCATATGCTCAAGCTATAAAGGAAGCAAACGAAGAGTTGGAAAAGAGAATGAAATTAAACTCTAACAATTCAACTTTTGCAAATGCTGCTAGTAATGCTGGAGCAAAATCTTGGGATGATTTTCTTAAAAACGATAAAGGTGTAACAACGTTAGGAGGCTTTACAGAAGCTGCTGGTTCAATTGATGAACTTATAAAGCGTTATAAAGCACTTGATGATGCTGTTTCAAAGAATACAGGTTTGGTGTACAAGAATGCCAAAGGTTTTGAAATATGCCATTTGTCAGCTTCTGATGCAAGGGATGAACTTAATCATCTTGAGCAATTTATGGCTGGACAATTGGTTGGAACAATGAAACAGTTCGACCTTTCAACAGAACAGGGTAGACAGAGTTTACAAAACTTTGTCAATGGAATTATGCAAAGCGATAATGATATTAGAAAATCAGTATTGCTTAGATTACCAGAGATTGTTGATAATGAAAAAGGAAACCTTGGTGATGCATTAAATGGTTGGCTTCAAGTTATTAAGCAATTTGTTGCAAATGCTGATGAAGCAATGAATGCTCTTAATTTTGAAAAGTATGCCAATTCATTGATTGATGCTGCTGATGATACTGGAAAACGCCTTGCAGATAGACAGAGAGAAAACCTTAAAGCACAGTACAACATGCTTTCTGAAGAAAATAAGAAGAGGGATAAAAAGTTGTATGAAGATGCGCTTGCAGCAATTGAAAAAGGCGAGGAAAAGAGAAGAAAGAAACTTTCTGATGGTTATAAGAAGTTAGAAAAGGAAACAAGAGAGGCTGAAAACGACCTTGCAAACCTTAGAATTGCCAATATGAAGGAAGGACTTAATAAAGTCTTGAAACAGTTGGAAGAGGAAAGGAAACAACGTCTTGCAAAGGTTGTTGCTGATGGAAAACTGGTTGCAGAACGTCAGGCAGAAATAAACATCTATTATGATAAGAAGATTCTTGATGCAAAGAAAGAATGGGCTGAAAAGGTTGAAAAGGCATATAAGGATATGTGGGATAATATCTATGCTTATTCACTTGAAATTGCAAAGAAAATGGAGAGCATAGCAAGGCAAACCTATGAAAACAATTTGCAATATTGGGAATATGCAAAAGATGAAAAATATGCCGGAAAATGGTCAAAATTACCTGATTATGGAGTTCAAGGTGTTAACCAACTTTCTAAATCAACTCAAGAGGTATTAGGAATTGAACAAAAGAATAATGAAAAGCTTGATGAAATTTATCTAAAAAGAAGTTTAATTGTAGCAGACTACTGGAAGCAAAGAATAAAGTTTGAAACATCTGCAATTACATCCATATATGATGCCCAGGTAAAGGTTGAAAATGAAGAGTTTGAAAAACAAAAGAGAGATAGATTAAAGAACTGGAATGAACAGCAGAAATTACAGTCAGATTGGTTTGATAAGAGAAGAGAACAAGTAAGGGGCTTGGCAGAAGATGAAAAATGGTCGCAAAAGGAACTTGATGCAGCACTTCTTAATATTGATAAAGAATATCAAAAGGCTGCTACAGCTTTGTATAAACAATATACTTCGGATGAAAAAGCTATAGTTGAACAACATAACAAAAATCTTGAAAAACTTGAGCAAGAAAAGGTTAATAATATTAGGAATATTAACATGGAGTTTTTCAGACAAAGACTTCAGGAGTTAAGAGATTTCCAAACTGCCATTGCAAATCTTGAATCAAAGCAACCTGTTTATAATTTCTTTGGAACAACCAATTTCAAACAAACAAATGCAAATAATAGAATTCTTCTTAAGTCATATGAAAAGGTTGCTGAAGAAATAGCAAATATTAAAAAGCAACTTCAAGAAAAGCTTAACAAGCAAGAAATTACGTTTGATGATTTCCAAAATGCAAACAGAGAGTTGGATGCATTCGTTGATAACCTTGGCCAAAAGATGGATGAAATTAAATATAAGTTATCTTGGGGCGGGCAAATCCAACAGTTTGTTCAGGATATGCAACAATACATTCAAGCAGCAGTTCAATCATTTGACCAAATTATGAATGCTGTATGGGATGCTGAAGATGCTCAGTTTGAAAAGGAACAGGAGTTGCTTGACAAAATGAATGAAGAGCTTGATAAAAAGCTTGATGAACAACAGGATATTGTACAGCAACATAAAGATGCAATTGATTCAATTGAAGATGAACTTGCAACTTCAAGAGGTGATAGAAGACAACATCTTATTGACCAAATCAATGCTGAAATGGCAGCCCAGAGAGCAGCCCAAAAACAAGCGCAAAAACTTGCAAAGGAAAAGGAAGCACTGGATAAAAAACAAGAAAAGCTTGATAAGGATAGAAAAAAAGCTGAATATAAGCGTAATATGCTTCAAGCAATTGTTAACGGTGCTTTGGCTGTTACAATGGCGGCAGTTAACGCTTGGCCAATGCCTGCTATAGCAATGATGGCTCTTGCTGGAGCAGCTACAGCAGCTCAGATTGCAATTATGGCTTCAAATAAGCCTTATGCAAAGGGTGGTCAACTTGATGGTGGTGTTGCAGTTGGAAATCGTCACAGAGATGGAGGAATAAAAGTTCTAGGAGGAAGAGCAGAGATTGAAGGTGGTGAATTTATAACAAATCGTCTTACAACTGAAAAGAATATTGATTTGCTTGATTACATCAACTCAAAGAAAAAGAGAATTAATCTTGATGATTTAATGGAATTCTATTCTTCTGGAAAGGTTAAGAGAAATATTTCTTCAATTTCTCCAAAGGCTAAGTTTGCAGATGGTGGTACGATACCAACAATTTCAAATGATTATGCATTCGATGACAGATTGATAAGTGCATTTGAAGATTATTCCAACAGACCTGTTGTTGTTTCGGTTGTTGATATAAATAATAGGCAATCAGCAGTTAAGAATGTTCAAGTTCTTGCAGGCTTACCTGAATAGAAATGAAGAGCAATCAGAAATGGTTGCTCTTTTTCATTCATATGTTTACTAAAAAGAAGAAATGAAAACAACTTTTAAAGACCTTAACATTAAGGAAAAGTTAGCAATAGTAAGCGCCAGTGCAGCATTTTGTTTTGGCTGGATATTAACAGGTATTGCAGCATTTGTTCCATTGTTATTGTCAGAACAGGCAATTTTGTGGATTTTAGGACAAGCAATGACATATGCAGCAGCAGTTTTTGGAGTTTCAATGTACTTTAACGCTGAAGCAAGATTGATGAAACATGATATTGATAGACATTTAGCCCATACTGAAAGAATGATTAAGCAGAGACAGGATATAAGGAATAATGGCGATGTAGAAGAAATACCAGTAGAGGATGAAGAGTAATACATTATTAATTGTAGCATTATTGTTGGCAATTGCAGCTTTTTTTGCAGTATACCATTTTAAAACTTCTGAAAACATTGATAAAGTAGATACAGTTTTGATAACAGATACAATATGGAAGAATGACACTTTAACATTATTTAAGGAAAAACCTATGTTAAAGATAGTTAAAGTGACAAAAGTAGATACTTTTTACACAAGCGAAGGTAAAGATACCATTTTGAAAACTCAATCAAAACTATATCAGGACACATTATGCAACAAAAAAGATTCAATCATACTAAAGAGTTATATTTCAGGTGTAAATCCATCATTAGACTCAATATCAGCAGAATGGAGAAAATCAGAAGCAACTATAACCAATACAATAGAAGTTACAAAGTATATTCAAAAGAAAAGGAAATTTTGGGATAGATTATCAATTGGCCCATCTGTTACAGCTGGATATGACCCAATAAATAAGAACTTTGGAACTACGGTTGGTTTTGGTGTATTTTTTGACATAAAATAATAAAACGCCTCATTTTTCAATTTAAACGGTTCAAAACGCACCCATTTTATAATGTTTGGTCTGTTTATTTAAAATTGAAAAAGTTATGAGGAAAATTAAAAAGTTTTTAAATTGGTATATGAATAGATATGCCGAAACATATGGAAAACTTATTGAAATGGGGTTAAATCCAAACATATAATAAGTTTTCCATTTTCATTTTCAGAAAAATATTTGTATATTTGCAAAAATACTAATATTATGAAACAAGTAGATATTAAAGATTTTGAAAATTATCAAATAACAGATGATGGAAGAGTTTGGAGTAAAAATAGTAATAGGTTTTTATCTCTAAATAAAGGAAAAAATGGTTATTATCTAGCTAATCTATGGAAAAATAATAAGAATTATACTAAATCTGTACATCGTTTGGTAGCAGAAGCATTTATTCCAAATCCAGATAATAAACCTTGTGTTGACCATATAAAGCCTGTAAGTGAAGGTGGCACAAATAATGTAGAAAATTTGAGGTGGGCAACAGAAAAAGAAAATAGTAATAATTCAAAAACATTAGAACATAATTCTTTTTCACATAAAGGAGAAAAACATAATAACTATGGTAAACACCTTTCAGTAGCGACAAAAGACAAAATCGCAGATTCTCAATCAAAACAAGTATGTCAATATACACTTGATGATAAACTGGTGAAGATATGGAAATCTACAAAAGAATGTGGTGAAAATGGTTTTAATCAAGGGCATGTTGCTGAATGTTGCAGAGGTGAAAGAAACAAGCATAAAAATTATAAATGGAAATATTGTTAAACAAAAAGGATTATGGAAAACATAACACAATATAAAAATCCCTATGTCAATCAATATGTAGCACCACTTGGTTATCATTTTGAAAGGGAAGGGATAAATTATGGAAGAATTGTCTGGTTGAGCAATGTAAATGGAATAACTATTGAAAAAGACGAAGAATAATGAGATTAACCTTATTTAGAATTGCAAATAGACCAACATATTGCATTGGAAAACTATATGTTGATGGAGAATACCTTTGTGACACAATTGAAGACACTGACAGGGGTTTAAGTGATGAAATGACAGAAGAGGAAATCTTAAAAAAGAAGGTAAAAGGAGAAACTGCCATTCCAACAGGTATTTATCCAGTTTATTTAACCTATTCTCCAAAATATAAGAAACAAATGCCACTTATTGACAATGTAAAAGGCTATTCAGGCATTAGAATTCATTCTGGTAATACATCAAAAGATACCGAAGGTTGTTTAATTGTTGGAAAAAACAAGGAAGTTGGAAAGGTTTTGGAATCAAGAAAGATGTATAATGTACTTTTTAGGGAATTGGTTAAGACAAATTCAAAAATTATAATTGATATTCAAAGAAAATACACTGTTTAATTGCACCGGGTCGCTACCTTGCATAAAATGGACTGTATAAGGGCTAACTGGGTGAAAAGTTAGCCCATTTTCATTTTTACATATGTTTATTTAAAAATATTGTACAATATGGCAAAAAAGATTAAGAAATACAAGGTTGGTTTAGACAGCGAGACCTATAAAATATCAATGGTGTCAGAACCAGCAATTGAAGTTGATTATGTAGCATTGGCAAAACAAGATGATGTTCAAGTTAAGCTATCATCTGATGAACGTCATATTTGTTATGGCCCTGCATTGATTCCAAATAAAGACATTTACAGAAACAATGGTGAACAGGAGTTTTATATAAACTTTACAGAGGAAAGCATTGTAAAAATGTCTCAGGAATTTATGAAGAATTACAAGCAACATGAGGTTAATCTTCAACATGAGGAAAACGTTGATGAAGTTTATGTTTGTGAATCTTGGATTGTGGAAGACCCATACAGGGATAAATCAAACGCATTGGGTTTCAATGTTCCAAAGAACACTTGGATGGTTGGAATGAAAGTCAATAACATTGATACTTGGGAAAGGGTTAAATCTGGAGAATTAAAAGGTTTCTCAGTTGAATCTGCAATACATTTAGAGGAATTTAATAAAATTGAAAATAACGAAACAATGGAAGTAGATAATGAAACATTTTGGGCAAAGCTAAAAAGCGTTTTAGCTGAAGCATTTGGAAAGGAGAAGGAAGAAGAGGTTGAGCAAAATAAAATTGAACCAACCAACATTGAATTGGAAGAGGAAAAACCTACAGAAACCCCTGTAGAAGAGCCAAAAGTTGAAGAGCCTACAGAGGTTAAGGAAGAACCAAAAGAAGAGCCTGTAGAGCCAAAGGAAGAGCCTAAAGAGGAAGTTAAACCTGAAGAACCAAAACAGGATAATCATTTGGAAGAATTGATTAACAATCTAAAGGATGAAATTAGTGCATTGAAGGAAATGAATCAGGGTTTGCAGGCAAAGATTAAAGATTTGGGAAAACAACCATCAAGCAAACCAGTTAATACCAACTCAAAACCAAATCCAACAGATACATATGCAGCTTGGAGAGAGACAATGAGAAACTATGTAAGCTAAAAATTGATACATACTTATAGCAATAAAAATTGCAGTATGTTTATTAAAATAAAAATTAAAAATAATAATCTAATAACATAATTAATTATGGCAAATTTCATTAATGTTAGTGGACTTACTTATTGTGGTAAGGAAGCTCAGGAAATATTTTCAAAAGACATTTATGACATTGACCTTCGTCAGTATGGAATCACTTTCATGGACGGTGTAAAAGGCAAGATGAAGATGTATACAGGTGAAATTGGTGATGCTTGGCAGTTGTATACTTGTCCATTCACCCCAGCAGGTAGTGCATCTTTGGCAGAGGCATTTATTGAGCCAGCTGCAATCAAAGTTAATCAGGAAAACTGTTATGACACTTTCTGGAACACATTCTTGGTTGAGCAGACTGAGATTAGTTTAAGAGGTGGAATCCCACAGACATTCGGTGATTGGTACTTTGGCAAACTTCGTCAGAAGATGGCAAAGGAATATCAGGAGATTTTCTGGGGCGGTGATACAGGTAGAACTGCTACAACTAAGACTTATCTTAAGGCTGTTGATGGTATCGAGAAGCAGTTGGATGGTAACAGTGGTGTAACTAAGGTTAGTGGTGCTACTATTACAGTTGATAACGTTGTTGCTCAGGTTGAAGCAGTTATAATGAAGGGTCTTGAGGTTGCTGGAAATGCAGAGGTTGACACTGAAGGTTACAAAATCTTCATGAACCATCAGGATGTAAGATTGCTTGAGGTTGCTCTTGGAAAGATTTGTTGCCCAAATAAGGAATCTATCTTTGCAAACTATGCAAGACAGGATGGTCGTATCTTCGTAATGGGATATGAGATTGTTCCTACAATGCAGTCAAAGAATACTATCATATTTGGCCCTGCAAGAAATCTTGTTCTTGGTTATGACACATTTGATAGTCATATTGAGTATAAACTCATCGATATGAAAGAAACAACTGGTGACAATATGTTCAGAGTTATTGCTCTTTCAAATATCGCTGTTGGTATTATACTTCCTGAGTTATTCGTTGTTTCAAAACCTTAATCAACGAAAACCTTAATATATAAATAGAGAACCGGAGGTAAACAATAGGGTTTACCTCCTTAATAAAAGAAAATAAATTAAAAATTAAAATATATTAATAGATATGGCAGTTTGTGCTTTAAATAGAAACTTAACAAGAACTTCTAGCTGTGGTTATTCACTCCCTGAAATAGTTGACCTTTATCTTATTAACTATGAGGATGTAAGTGGAACAAGTATTACAGCAGGTAGTGGCACTAGTGCAGGTTGTGATGAGATTAGCGAAATTACTCTTGCAAGTGGTAAGAAAGTATATCATGTTGAACCAGCTAAGAACAGTGCTTCCTTTGAAGATACTCTTGTAGTAGAAGATAATGGTAATAAATACCGTAACGCTTCTGTAACTTTCAACGTTAGTGGTACATACAACGCTTGTATGCATGGTGTATTGGATGCATTATCACTTGGTCGTTATTTTGTAATAATTAAGACTGCTGATGGAAACTACCTAGGTATGGGAAGAATTTCTCCACTTGAGGCTGAAACTGCAACTCTTGCAGGCGGAAGCGATACCAACGGTCTTCAGATTGTTCTTTCAGGTAATATTGCTGAAAGCCCACTTCCATTAAGTGAAGCAGCAGTTACTGCATTACTTTCTAATGTAGCTGAATAGTAAGCGAAAATTATTTCAAAACAATAAAAAAAAATGCTAGGATATTCTCCTAGCATTTTTTATTTCTCCATTTTAACCCATATGCTTTTTCAGTATTTCCTTTTATACAATTTGTAATATTGGAATCGGCAAAACCATGTCTTCTCGCTTCTCTTTTTGATTCAAATGTATAAACAACATTTCCATCATCATCTAATGCTTCAATTGGAGTTGATGTTTTTGAAGTTCTGGTTCCATAATTTATATTGTATTTTCTATCGCACCATTCAAGGTTTTCAACTTTGTTGTTTGAAGTATTTTCATCTTTATGATTAATTTCTGGTAAATTATCAGGATTTTCTATAAATGCTTCAGCAACTAATCTATGAATTAAATACCACTTACTTTTTTTTTCACTGGATAAATACACTTTTAAATATCCATTTTTAATTGCAGCCGGTGTTAAAAAATGCTCTGTGTAATGCCTTACGCCTCTTCCTGTTATTATAACACTATCTATGCTTTTCACTCTACCTTCATTTGATACTTTATACCTTCCTTCAAATCCTTTAATATCTTTCCATTCTTCCATAATTTAATATGTTTAATATAAATATTAGATTTAATACAAATATACAAATAATTTTTCAAAAAAGAAAATATTTATTTAAAATAAACATATCTTATGGCAGTAAGTAATTACCTAGCGAAAACACAATATGGATGTAGATATAACTATTCAAAGTTAAAGGATGTGATATATCTGGTGTCAGAGGAACATCTTAAAAAGGTGTACATTGACAATGGTGAAGCATATATTTCAGGTTTAACAGAGAGTCCATTAAAAATTGAAGGTTTCAATATTGAATTCAAGGAAGAAACATCTTTGGATGAAAGATATAAGTTTCAGAAAACATTAACAATGTCTGCAAAAGGCATACCAAATATTACTTTGTATAGATGGGCAAATATTGACCCAAGCATTGATTATTGGTGTGAATATGGAAACAAGTATTACAAAGAAGCATTGCAGCAGAATGACGTTAATGTTTATCAGGGATATTATTTGATATTGGAAACAATTGATGGAACATTTTACATGATTAATGTTGACTTCCCATCAAAAGCAACGTATACTTATAATCTTTCAAACAATACAGATAGAACTGATTTTTCTTTCACATCACTTTCAAATTTTCCGGCATTAGAACTTAAAAACTTTACACCTCCTGATTATGGGGATTTTTGCAATGATTACAATATCAATGGTATTAAAGAATTAAGAATGTTGGAAAATCAAAAGGTTGTGTTTGCTGAAAATACAGAAAGCATTGTTTCAACTGAAGCATTTAAAGCCATTGAATATATTGGTGATTCTTGTATGTTTCAGGAAAGGTTTGATGGGGATAGATTTACGACAACTCTTGAATTTCAAATTGGCTTTGATGGTTATAAAACGTCTTGGCATTATAATTTACTGGAATTTGTTTTAAATAGGTATGCAGCAATTATAAGTTTGAAAAACACAGATGATAAGGTTTATGCTGGGTTAAATTATGGTTTTGAACCACAATATTCAATTGATGCAAAAACAGAAAAGGGTCAATCAGACATTATAACAATTACATTAACTCAAATATCAAATAATAAGTTTATATATGGAGATTACCCGGAACAAATCAATTCAACAAAGCATTGGAGATATATTAAGAAGATAAAGAATCATAAATCTTATGAATGCGTTGGAAGAGGAAGTGCAAAGTATTTGCTTCAAGAGGAATGTGATTGCTTTGGAAATCCAACGGGAAATTATAAGGTTTTATCAGGATATGCAAGTTTGTTTTATTATTTGAATATAGTTGGAACTTTTTCAGATACAGTAACATTCACATCGCCTGATTGCCATGAAAATTAAATGAAACGTCATGAAAGAATGTAAATATTATAAAGAACAAAAAATAATTTCTTATGATGGTGGAATAACCTGGGTATATACTGATATATACAGAAAAGGCGCTTTTATTGAATATACTTCCGCTTGTAATATAGGCTGCGAAAGCGTAGGAGTAAAGGCAACATATCAAACAGATACTGATTACGAAACTACGCAAATAATAAATTGCTCATACTATGATTGTGTCAATTCTATGGTAATTGATGGTATTGTTCATCAAAGACCATCAGTAACTGCATATCCTTATATTTTTAATAATGCAGGAAATCATAATGTAATTTTTGATGTTATTTGTGGTTGTACAGGTGGACTTTGTGAAGGACTTTTTAGTGGTTTGACACATCTGACAGGTATAGAAATAGATAATTGTATTACGACTATTGGAAGTGATTTTTTAAAAGGTTCTACTAGACTTGAATATGCTATCTTACCAGATACTCTTATATATATTGGTACAAACATTTTTAGTGGGTGTACAAGCCTTACTGGTGTAACATTGTCAAATAATTTGAAGTGGATTTCTGGTCGTATGTTTAAAGATTGCAGCAGTCTTATAAGTATTACTATTCCTGATAGTGTTGAAAGTATTGATGGTGAAGCATTTTACAATTGTACAAGTCTTGCAAGTGTTACAATGGGTAGTGGAGTTACAACTATTGGATATGATGCTTTTAGAAATTGTAGTGGCATGACAAGTTTGACAATAGGAAGTAGTGTTAAAACTATTAGTTTAAGAGCTTTTCAAAATTGTTATCACCTTACAAATCTGGTAATACCTAACAGTGTGGAAACAATTGGTCAATGGGCTTTTACATATTGTAGTGGCCTTACAAGTGTAACAATAGGTAGTGGAGTAACAACCATTGAAGGAGGTGCTTTCCAAGGTTGTACTAGTCTTGCAAGTATAAACATACCAGATAGCGTTACAAGTATTGACGGCGATGCTTTCAGAGGTTGTACAAGTTTACCAGTTGAAAACAATATAAGGTATGCTGATACATATCTTATATTAGCTGTTGATAGCACAAAGACTAGTTATTCAATTAAAAATGGCACAAGGTTTATTGGAGATGGCTCTTTTGCCGGTTGTTATAGTCTTACAAGTATAGATATACCAAGTGGAGTTATAAGAATTTATGGTAGTGCTTTCGATGAATGTCATAGTTTAACATCAGTAACAATACCAAACAGTGTTACATATATTGGAAGCAATGCTTTTTTTAATTGTAGAAGTTTACCTGTTGATGAATATAGTATTAGATATGCTGATACGTATCTTATAGAAACAGTTGATAAAACAAAGACTAGTTATTCAATTAAAAATGGCACAAGGTTTATTGGAAATAACGCTTTCGAAAATTGTAGTGGTGTTACATATATACATATACCTAGTAGCGTAATAAATATTGATAGAGCTGCTTTCAAAAGATGTAGTGGTCTTACAAGTATAGATATACCTGATAGTGTTACAAGTATTGGTAGTAGCGCTTTTAATGAGTGTTATAGTGCCACAACTTGTACAATAGGAAGTGGAGTTACATATATTGGAGAATATGCTTTTAAAAATTGTTACAATATAACAAGTATTGCTATACCAAATAGTGTTGAAACTATTGATGGCTCAGTTTTTAACGATTGCAAAAGTCTTACAAGCGTAACAATAGGTAGTGGAGTTACTTATATTGGTAGTAGTGCTTTTAGAGGTTGCTACCGCCTTGTGAGCGTTACAGTTTTGGCAACAACGCCACCAAGACTAATGGCATATGTGTTTAACGACACAAACAGCTGTCCAATTTATGTACCAGCTCAATCTGTTAATGAATATAAATCTAGTTGGAGTGAATATGCTTCAAGAATTTATGCAATAACTTAAAAAAAATAATTTAAAATGGGAAATTGGAGAAATGTAGAGCCAGAAATATCAAGAAGGGGAGATTTAATTGAGAGGGATTCTGATGATTGTTTACTTGTTAGGTGGATTGTTCTTGACCCTTCAATTTATGGCAATTATATATGCGAAGATTGTGGATATAGAACAAGGTATATAAATGGTACTCCTTATTGCAATGGCTATGATAAATATATTGATACATATTCACAAGTGTCATATGACAGTGGCACAACATGGTCTACAACTGCAACTACAACTACATTGGTAGAAGAAGATTCAATAGATTGTGGATATGTTCCGCCAGCAACTTCTAATGATTATTTTGCATTTATTCCTTTGGAAGATTGCGAATTTAAATTTTCAGGTAATGTTGTTTCAACTAAAAGCAATATATACAGAAATACAGTTGATTACTCTATTGATTCTGGTACAACATGGTACGAAATAGGAGATTATAATAACTATACGACAAGAACAGTTTATGCTGGACAAGAAATATGGTGGAGAAGAAATTACAAATATGGTAGTAATACCCCATATGGAACGTTTAGGTCAAATGGTGGAAAACAATTTTATGTAAAAGGTAACATAATGTCACTTATTTCTGCAAATGATTTTTCAGGATTGACATCTGTATCTCAAAATTATTTTTCAGGATTATGCGCTAATTCTAATGTTGTTAATGCAAGTAGTTTGCTACTTCCAGCAACAGATTTAGGAAAATCTTGTTATAAAGGAATGTTTTCTGGTTGTGAATATTTAACAAACGCACCACAACTTCCGGCAACACATCTTAGCGAAAGTTGTTATGAAAGTATGTTTTATGGCTGTAGGTCTTTAACAGATGCTCCTGTATTACCTGCGTCAACTCTTGTAACAAATTGCTATAAAAACATGTTTAATTCAGGAATTGGACAAATGTCTTTAAATTACATTAAATGTCTTGCAACTGATATTAGTGCTAGTGGATGTACAGAAGGATGGACTCAATATGCAAGCTATTATCAGCCAACTGGTTTGTTTATAAAATCTATAAATAGTCCATCATGGGAAATTGGAGAAAATGGAATACCTTCAGGTTGGACTGTATATGATTATGATGGCAACTATTTTTATAAATGGGTTGATGATGGTTATACTTGTATTGGATATAATAAATGGCAACAAAAGAAACAACAAGTATCATACAACAGTGGCTCAACATGGACTGATACAGGCGTTGTAAGTGCAACTACACTTATTGAAGTTAATAGTGAATATTGTGGTTTTACACCTGATTTGCCAAAAGTAACTTTAACATATTCTGGTGGTTCTGCATATACAGTTAATTGTAATTCATCAACAGTATTAACATCAGGCGAAACAAGACATAATGAAACACCATCTATAGACCTTAATTCAACAACAGCAGTTACAATTGGAGATTGTGTTGAAGAAATCGGAGTATGTGCGTTCTTAAATTATGGCGGTATAACAAGTATTACAATACCTAGTGGAATAACAACAATATCAAAAGAAGCATTTGGCTATTGTAGAGGGCTTACAAATGTTAATGTACCTTCAGGTGTCACAAGTATTGGTGCTTTTGCATTTAGACATTGCAGTGGTCTTCAATCAGTAACGGTTAATGCAACAACACCTCCAACATTAGGACAGGATGGATTTAGAGATACAAATAACTGTATAATCTATGTACCTTGTGATTCTGTAAATGCATATAAAGCAGCTTCTGGATGGTCAACATATGCTTCAAGAATTCAAGCAATACCGGGAAGTTGCCCATTTACAGGAAAATGGCTTGCAACATATACTGATGAAACAATATCTTCAGCACAATGTGATTCAACATCATCAATAACTCAAAATGAAATAAATTTAGCATACCTTTCATCAGTTGAAATTGGAGATTGCGTTACAAGTATAGGATATAGAGCATTCTATATATGTTCAAGTCTTTCTGCTGTTACAATTCCTGATAGTGTTACAAGAATTGGTGATGGCGCATTCAGAAGCTGTTATGGCTTAACAAGCGTAACAATACCAGATAGCGTTACAAGCATTGGAGAATGGGCTTTCTATGGCTGTAGTGGCCTTACAAGTGTAACTATAGGTAGTGGTATTACATCAATTGATTATATTGCTTTCTATAACTGTAGTGGCCTTACAAGCATAATCATTAATGCTGCAACGCCTCCATCATTAGGCAGTTTTGTATTTAATGGCTCAACTTGTCCAATCTATGTACCGGCAGCATCTTTATCAGCTTATCAATCAGCTTCAGGTTGGTCAACATATGCTTCAAGGATTCAGGCAATACCTTAAATAATTAATGAGGGTTATTGATTTAACCCTCATTTTTTTATAATAATATGTTTAAATAAAATAAATTGTATATGATTGAAAATTACAACAGCATAATGGATGAATGGTCAGCACCTTCTGTTGGTTGTTGCACAAATATGGTTGAGATAAACCCTGATTGCGATATGAGAAGATGGGCTGTTCAACGTACCATAACTGTGCTTGCAAATGCTGACTATTATTATACCAAAGACGAGGTTGATTATTTGCTTGAACAAATAACAAAGGATGGTGTTACCAGAGAAGAGGTTGAACAAATGATAGCTGATGCAATTGCTTCCAAGGCTGATAAGGCTCAAGTGGATGCTCTTGCGGAACAGGTTGCTCAAAATACAGAAAGAATCCTTAATACTTACACCAAACAGGAAACAAATGCTCTACTTGAAGGTTTTTTGACCAAGATTAAAGCAAATGAAATGTTTGCAAACTATACAAAGGTTGAAGATACGACTTTAATTCTCAACGCAGAAAATTTAAATTAACGTTAATTAAATATATAATAAAATGGCAAATACATTAGATAAGATTAAATTGTCAGGTGTAACCTATGACATTATAGATGCTACAGCTGTTCATAGTTTGGATGGTTATTACACTTCAGGACAAACAAATGATGCAATCACAGCAGCAACATCTGCACTTGCTGAAGCAATAGCAGAACAACATTATCAGACGTCTGGTGACGTTCAAAATACAGTTGATGCAGCAGTATCAGGAAAGGTTGATACAACAGCTTATACGGCTTATACAGCAGCTACAGATACTGCATTGGGTAATAAATTCGAAGGTGTTAACTATGATTCAAACTCAAAACATATCAACTTTTATAATAATGCTAGTGCTACTGGTTCTGTTCTCGCCTACATTGATGCTTCTGACTTTATCAAGGATGGTATGGTTAGCAATGTTGAAGTTAAAGAAGTAAGTGGCGTTACATCTTTGGTAATCAGCTTCAATACTGATGCCGGTAAGGAAGATATTGTAATTCCAATATCAAATATATTTGATGCTTCAAACTACTATACAAAAGCAGAAGTTGATGCAGAATTATCAGGTAAAACTGACACTGCAACAACAAGTAGCATCAATGATACATTAACAGCGCATACAGCAAATACTGATATACATGTTACAACAACTGATAAATCAACTTGGTCAGGAAAACAAGATGCATTGGTATCTGGAACAAATATCAAAACGGTTGGTGGAAATAGTTTGTTAGGAAGTGGTGATGTTCCTTTCCCACCGGGAATGACAGCAGAAGTTTCAGGAACCACACTGATATTTAGTTAGAGATAAAGGTAGGAACATTCCTACCTTTTTTCATATGTTATAGAGGTTTGTAAGACCATTTATAACCATTATGTGTTTTTAGTTTCCCATTGCAACAAAGAGAGACACAATTTTGTCTAAAACCGTTTCGTTCAGCCTCTCTTATTGACTCCCATTTTTTTACCAATTCACCGTTAAGAGTATATTGGTATACTTGTTTTGATAAGTCTTTTCGATTAGTTAATTGTTTTCTATTTCTTTCGTTTCTAGTACCATAATTCGAATTGTATTTGTAGTCACACCATTCTAGGTTTTCAGCAACACAGTTTGAACGATTTTCGTCTTTATGATTCACACAAGGCAAATTTTGCGAATTAGGTATGAATGCTTCTGCTACTAATCTGTGTATTCTTTTTGGTTTACCAATACCATTTTTATACAATACAACTTCCCAATATCCCAAACAATGTCTATTTTTTAATATTCTATTTTTACCAAATTTCAAACTTCTAACTCTTCCTTCATTGCTTACTTGGTACAATCCTTCGTACCCTTTAATATCTTTCCATTCTTCCATTATTAATATGTTTATTAAAAATAAT
>JAEEGL014492354.1_pt1 | contig 31763 bp, 16 predicted proteins | sample 9134231 | NCBI WGS metagenome assembly JAEEGL01 (sample SAMN16246548, study PRJNA631951) | gut metagenome | biome: gut microbiome; feature: rumen; material: fiber-attached | host: Bos | place: Iran: Karaj | collected 2018-10 | reverse complement strand
TCGCCTGTACAGCCAGCTGAACTACAACCGTTCCTTCGGCCTGCACAATCTCAACGCGATGTTGATGTACAACATGGGCTCCACCCTCAATGTTACGGCAGGATCCGGAGTCGCCGCCCTTCCTTATCATACGATGGGTATTTCCGGCCGTGCGGTGTACGATTACGACGCCCGCTATATCGCGGAATTCAGTTTCGGTTACAACGGATCCGAGAACTTCGCTCCCGGCCACCGCTTCGGTTTCTTCCCGGGTGTCGCCCTTGGATGGAACATTGCCAGGGAGCCATACTGGAAAGCTCACCAGATCAGCACTCTCAAGATCCGCGGTTCATATGGTGTCGTCGGTAACGACCGTACCGGCAGCACCCGCTTCCCTTACCTCTCCACGACCGGTTCTGACGGAGGTATCACGATGGGCCAGAATATGAGCTATTATTCCGGTTACACCGAGCAGACAATCGGAGACGAGAACATCTCTTGGGAAAAGTCCCGGAAACTGAATGTCGGATTGGAATACGGAATGTTCGAAGACAAGGTCCTCCTCGGTGTGGACGTCTTCCAGGAGAAACGTGACGGACTGCTCGTCCAGAGGAGTTCTTCCGTACCTATGCTTTCCGGTTTCACTACGACCCAGCTTCCTTACCTCAACCTCGGAAAGACTTCCAATATGGGTATCGATACCCAGCTGGAAATCAAGAACACTACGCGCAGCGGATTCTTCTATTCACTCAAGGGTAATGTTTCGTGGTCGCGCAGCCGTGTCATTTTCCGTGATGAACCGGCAAACCAGCCCGACTACCGTTCCCAGAGGGGACATTCCATCAATGCGGCCGCCGTCCTAATCGCCGAGGGCTTCTTCGAGAGCGAAGAGGATATCGCCACCTGGCCGAGGCAGACATATTCATCCAACCTGAAGCCGGGCGATATCAAGTACCGTGACGTCAACGGAGACGGTATCATCAATTCGAACGATGCTGTTTACCTCAAACACTGCCTTATCCCTGAGTTGAACTACGGATTCGGCTTCACCATCGGGTACAAGGGCTTCGACGCCAGCGCATTCTTCGTCGGCTGCGGCAATTACGTGTATGGCTTCGCCCCCTATCAGCCGTCCATCGCAGCGTTCCTCTGGGGCCCTGAAGCCCAGGTTCAGCGTCATTTCGCAGAAAACCGCTGGCGCTATGGCGCGGACAACAGCAATGCTCTCTTCCCCAGGGTGTCCTCCACTGAGAATGCCAATAATGAACAGCAGTCCACCCTGTGGGTACGTACTGTCCATTACCTGCGTTTGAAGAATGCGGAAATCGGCTATACCCTGCCGTCCCGCTTAACCGACAAGATAAGGCTCTCTTCCGTTAGGTTCTTCGTCAACGGAATCAACCTGCTGCTTTGGGACAACCTCAAGCTGTACGATCCGGAATCGGCTTCCGGCTACGGCGTCGACTATCCTAACCAGACCACGATCAACGGTGGCGTGGAAATCACATTTTAATCAGTGAAGGATATGAAAAAGAATATTTTAAAATATATCGTCCTGGTTCTCGCAGTATCCGGCACAGCCGTTTCCTGCGACAAGTATCTCGACCGCGGACCGGAAGAGAACTATTCTGTCGAAGAGGCTTTCAAGGAGATCCAGTATGCCCGAGGCTGGCTGTACAACCTTTACTACGGCATCCCCGGAATGTTTGATTACCACCAGAATACCAACAATAATTTCGTAGGTGGATGTGATGAAATGGAAATCACTGCGGATTATACGCTAAACCAGACTTTCAATATCGGAGCCGTCAGTTCGGCTAGTTCCTTGCCTTATTGGCAGAAAGCGGCGCGTTATTCCCGTAAGATCCAATTGTTCTTCGACAATATCGATTCCACCCCGATGGATAACAGCGAGAGGCAGGAATGGATAGGCGAAGCCCACTTCCTCAGGGCTCTCTACAATTTCTGGGCTCTCGAGGTGCACGGCCCTATCCCTGTCTATAACAAACTGTTCTCTCCCAGCCAGGAGTTCGACGATGTAGAGAGAGGGACTCTGGATGAATGTGTGAAGTTCATCGTCGACGACCTCGACGAGGCCATCAGTCTCCTTCCTGACACCCGTATCCCTACATACTACGGCCGCGCCACGTCCGTGGCTGCCCTGGCCCTGAAGTCAAGGGTGCTCCTTTATGTAGCCAGCCCTCTGTTCAACGGCAATGCCGACTACGCTTCGATGCTGAATTCCAAGGGTGAACCCCTGATTCCGACCCAATACGATGCATCGAAATGGCAGAAAGCCGCCGATGCCGCAAAGGCCTGCATCGATGCCGCTGCCGCCGCCGGCCACGAACTCTACTATGCGCTTAGCGGCGACCCGTACGATTCTTACCGGGAACTGTTCCTGAAGAACTGGAACAAGGAGATACTCTATGCCCGCAACGTGGGAGGAAATTCCATGTTCGAACAGTGCTGCGACCCTCTCAGCGTCAATGGCTATGCCCTTTACGCTCCTTCGCAGCAGATGGTCGATTCCTACCGTATGGCCAATGGAAAGGATCCGTTCCGGACCAACGACAACGGCGACGTCACATATTCCAATACCGGATCGCCGCTCGTCGACGCGGATTCCGGGTATGAGGAAAGCGGATTCACCGCTGCGGCGGGACCCTACTGGCCGGCCGGAATCTCGAATATGTTCGTAAACCGCGAGCCCCGTTTCTATGCTTCCATCAATTTCGCCGGGCAGACCTGGAAGGGCCGTACCCTGCAGCTTTGGAATTCCGGTCCTGACGGATTCACCGGTTCCGGAGCAGGCTCTTATTTCACCCGTACCGGTTATATCCTCAAGAAACTTGCGGATGAGACTGCGAGCCCTTCGGGATGGACGACTCCTCAGGTAAACCAGCGCAGCTGGCCGTTGTTCCGCCTTGCCGAGATATATCTCAATTATGCAGAGGCTCTCAACGAGGCCAAAGGGCCCTCCGAGCCGGACGTGCTGAAGTATCTCAACGAAGTCCGCAAGAGAGGAGGAATCCCCGCTCTCACGGGATCCTTCACCAAGGAGGAGATGCGCAAGCTTATCCATCAGGAGCGCCACGTAGAACTCGCATTCGAGTCTCACCGCTTCTTTGACACACGTCGATGGAAGACGGCCGCACTGACAGAGAACGTTCCGCTCTACGGCCTCAATATCAAAGCCGGTACTTCGGTTTCCGACCCTGCATTCTACAAGAGGACAGTGTGGGAAAAGAGGGTGTTCAATGCACCGGCCAACTATCTGTTCCCTATTCCGCAAAGCGACATTGACAAGTGCAAGTCCCTGAAGCAGAACATCGGATACTAAAATGGACAAGATTATGAAAAAGATATTTATTTTCGCAATTCTGGCCATGGCCGCAGCGGCGGTCTCCTGCAACGAAAAGGTTGAATACGATCTCCCTCACGGAGACGAGTACGACCACCTGTATATAGTGCAGGCATCTGCAGGCGCCACCCAGGAGGTAAACCTGCTCTCCTCACAGGAAAGTTGGTCAACCCAGGTCAGCGCATTCTATTCGGCGCTCAGCGCCCCCTCGGACATCAAGATAACCTTCGAGGTGGACAATTCCCTCATAGAGAAGTACAATGAGGAGCATTCCACTGCGTACATCCCTCTTCCGGAAGGGAGCTATAAGGTCGGAACGCCCAGCGTAACCATCAAGGCCGGGCAGTACCGTACTCCGCTCATTCCGCTCGAAGTATCCGTAGCAGCCCTTGAACCGGAACTGGAGAATCCTTATCTCCTTCCCCTCACGATGAAGGTTGCGAACAAGGACATCGTCGTGAACGAGGACCTGAGGACCGTCTTCTACATGATCAAGGTGAACAAGGACCGTACGCCTGTCATCCTGAACGGAAAGGTGGAGGCGTGCAACGAATTCTTCTCGTTCCACGACCTGTATATCCTTACGAGGAACCGTACCACCGGCGCCCTCAACCGGTATGACTATGATCCTGAGACGAACACCCTGGCAGGGCCTACCAACCTGTACAACGACTGGACAAGTTCCAATGTCGTTTGGCTCCAGGCCGGCAACGGCTATACGCTCCAGTGCGTGAACTCGGCTATGACATGGTATGCGATGAGCTGCGGTGAGGACGGACAGTCCATTCCTATATGGCAGACGACTTCGGCGGTCATCACGGGCGGTTGCGGCATATTCATGGACAATATGATCTGCGAAGCTCCCGGAGACGGATACCTCTCGATCTGGGGCGGAAGCGGCAATGTCGCATTCTACGGGATGACTGACAACGGACTCGGTCTCAACGGAATCATCGCCCATACCAACCCCGGGGACGGATCCAACATCGCTACGGATTACACAGTCCGCTTCCTTTACAAGCACGACCTGTTCTGCATCGACTTTGAAGGCAACCTCTGGAAGTATCCATGGAATTCGTCATCACACGCTCTGGGCGCCCGTTCGCAGGTCGGCTCAGGCTGGGGCAAGTTCGTCGGTGTCACTTCCTACGGGGATGACTTCCTGATGCTTCTCCCTGACGGTACCGTCAAGAAGATCGAATGGGATCCTACCGTGTTCTGGGCATTCACCGATTAAATTATGGAGATTGACAGTATGAAAAAGAAAACCTACATATTACCGCTCCTTTCAATCCTTGCGCTCGCCCTTGTGGCCAGTTCCTGCAACAAAAGGGAGTCGATAGAGCCTAGCCATCTGGTTTATTTCGGAATCAACGCTCCGTATGCCCGGGTCGGGGACATCCCTTTCTCGATAAACCAGCGTACGAGGGAGATTATCAATGCCGAGCCCATACCGGGCAACGTCGACCTTACCAAGGCGACGCCGTGGTTCTCCACCAACGATGGAAAGGGTGTGGTTACCGTCAAGGGAACCGTTCAGGAAAGCGGAAAGACCAAACAGAACCTTTCCTCCCCAGTCGTGTATGAAGTCTCTTCCGGAGGCAATGTGATCAAATATACCGTGACGCTTACCAAGTCCGATTTCGCCAAGACCAACGTGGCGGTCAAGCTGGCCGGGAAAAGCCCTGAACTGATGAATGAAATCACGAAAGAGCAAGAAGCCTGGCTTTCCAGCGGAGCCCGTTATACCGAAGTCGAAGTCAAGACCACAAAAGGCCAGAATTGGCGCATCTCGGTAGTGGAGGCCGACCTGGCCGATGCGGGACTCGCCATCAAGCCGATAGTCGCCGGCAATCTCAAGGCGGCTCCAGCCGAAGGTGAGACCTGGCCGACCGCCAAGGTCGCCGATATGGCCCAGGCTGCCGAATCCGCCGGGACTAAAGTCTTTGCTGCGATCGGCGGTGACTATATGGTTTCCGGGACCAACGCTCCTGAAGGAGGACTCATCATAGACGGAAAGCTGTGGAAGTCCGATTTCGCCGACGCTTCCGGCAGGTACTTCGGCCTCCGGAAGGACGGCCGTTTGTCTACAGGCGACGGCACTGATTTCATGGGTATGATAGAGAAACTGGACCAGGCGATAAGCAGCCGCCAGTCTCTTATCGAAGACGGTGTCCCCAATGCCGGCTTTAAAAATGACGGGACCCGTTCCGCCAAGGTTGCAATAGGTACAAATTCATATGACATGAAGACCCTGTACCTGGTTGGTATCGACATCGTCGGAGGAAGCGAAGGCTGTACCTACGCCGAACTCGCCGAAGTCATGATGGACCTTGGCGCCGGTCAGGCAATCTGCCTTCTCGGTGGGGACAAGACTGCCTTCGTCGTCAAGGACGGCAGTTCATTCCGCCGAGTTACGGATGCTGCAAGCGACGTACCTGTCGTGAACAGTATTGCCCTCGTGGCGAAGAAGTAATGATTTTTTGAACAAAGGGCCGGCCTGTGCGGCCGGCCTGTTTTTTTAAGTTTAGCAGTATGAAGAGATTCATTTTGCCTATCCTTGTGTTGGCCCTTGCGTTACCGGTTTCGGGCCAGGAAACCTGGAGCGAACCTAATGTTGAAGTCGCGAAGGGATGGTGGCCCGACCTCGTTTCCACCTGGACTCCCGTCGGATGGCCCGACCATTATTTCAAATACAGCGTTTTCTATAACGGAGCCATAGTCCTGGATCCGGCGGCCCGATTCGCTCCGACAAAATGGCCGGGAGAGGATTTCCAGCTGACATTCCGCTCCGGCTCCGACGGCAGTCCCTGGGCGGTGCCCGGCAGTGCCGTTCCGATGCGTAGGAGCGAAGACCAGGGGCTCGGCATCCAGGAGTGGGTGCCCGGGCACGAGGCCCCTGTCCTCAGGACTATTTACAGGCATAAGGACGGGTATGTGTTCTATTCGGACATGTTTGCCCACATTCCCGGCGGGAATGATGTTAAAACTTCAGTCGAGCCGGAGTTCGCCTGGGTCAGGATCAGTGTCCCGCACGTGGATGAATTCTATCACCCGGACCGCCTCAAGATGTCTGTCCTGCTGACTAAACGCTTCATTTTCAATCAGGTATATTATCCGGAGAAGATAACGGACCTGCCTAAGATGACCCTTGAGAGGACCGGCAAAGGATATCGCGTGGTTACCTCCGACGGTAAAGTCAGGGTATCCTTCCCTGACGTTCCGGAGGGCAGGGTGACGCTCCAGGAGCTGTCTCCTTCGAAATACAACCTTTGCATAGACTTCCCTTGTGAGAAAGGAGCCTATGTCGATATGCTGGTCCCTGCTCTGGCTTATGACCCGGCAGACGTGGCTGTGGAGGAAGGATTCACCTATGAGAAGGCCCTTGCGGCAGCCGATGCATACTGGACTTCGTTAAGGCCTTCCACACAGGCTACGTTCCATACTCCGGAACCGTTCCTGAACGAAGCGCTCGAGGCCAGCCTCAAGTTCCTGCCGGTGCTCGGTGAAAAGAATTACAAGAACGGAGAATACTGCTATCTTTCCAGTACGCTTGTGTATGAGGGCCTGTGGTCCACCCCGGGTTCGATGATATTCGATATGTTCCTCGACCATATGGGATGGTTCCCTATGACCGAGCATTACAGCGAAGTGTTCAAGGACCGCCAGGGAACGGCAGTGGCTCCCGGACCGTCTTTCAAGATGCATCCCGGATATTTCAGCTCCCCCAGGTACATCGCTGCAATCGACTGGCTGAGCGACCATGGCGCGCTGATGCAGCAAATGGCGACCCACGCGCTTCTGAGCGGCGACCAGGCGTTCATCGACAAATGGACCGAACCTCTTGTAAAGGCCTGCGATTTCATCAAGGACATGTCCCTGATGGAGCATCCCGGCGTTCCGGGCCTCCTTCCTCCGGGGTATTCATCCGATGAGGCCTACGCCCTGCAGTCCACGGCAAACCTTGCCTGGAACTACAAAGGCCTGACCACGACCATACGCCTGCTCAAACGCCTGGGTCACCCCAGGGCGGCCGAGTTCGAAGAGTTTGCAAAAGGATTCAAGGCGCGCTTCCAGGAAGCTTACAGGAAGATCTGCGACGAGGGCCAGAAGTGGACCGACAAGAATGGAAGGCTGCGTTACCAGCCGCCGACATCCCTGGCCTCGGAAGGAGTTCCCAACCTTCCGGAATGGATGCTTGTAAAATACAAGGGTGTACCGGAAGGCTACACGTTCATGTCGGATGCGTTCTATCTGGACGGCGGTCCCCTGATCCTTGTCTGGGCAGGACTGATGGATGCGGACGACCCTATTATGGAGGACCTCATGGACTTCTTCCGCGAGGGCCCCAACTGGGAACTGTTCAACGCAATGTCTCCGTTCGAGCCTTGCGACAGGGCCATCCTCATACATGAGATGTCATCGTGCGAGCCCTGCTACAGCTGGAATGTGTTCCATAACTGGCAGAAGGGCGACAGGGAGCATTACCTGGAAGGCATGTACAGCCTGCTGGTCGGTTCTATCTCGCAGAAGACCTATATCTCCTGCGAGCACCGGCATCACGTACAAGGTACCTTGTTCTCATATCCCCTTGCTTTCTATATGGCGAAACTCGCCGTCATCGATGACCAGATATCCGAAGGGAACCTCCATCTCCTTCGTTTCTGCCCTATCGCTTGGTGCAGTTCCAAGGATGAGTCAAGATTCCTCTCGATGCCTACGGAATACGGCCCGGTGGACCTTCGGTTCCGCCTGTCCGACGACGGTAAGACATTGGAAGTCAGCTTCAAAGGCGACTGGCGGGAGGCCCCAGGGGAGACCATTCTGCACGTTCCTCCGGTTCCCGGCCTGAAGTCAGTCCGAGTGAACGGAAAGAAATACTCCGCCTCAAAGGGCGAGATCCGTCTGTAACGCCTTTCCCACAAGGCGAAAGAAGGTCCCTGGAAAGATTGGGAAACCGGCTTTTCGGGGACTTTTTCTTAACCGGTACAGTTAATGATTGAAAGTCAAGTGATTAGATTCATAATACTCCTGCTTCTTTGCTCCGGCCTTTCAATCAGGGCGGAGGGCGGAAACGGGCCGTCTCAGCCAAAAAGGCTGAAAGAGATGGCTGCCGGGTTCGCCGAGCCGTCCAATGAATGGCGTGGAAAGCCGTTCTGGTCCTGGAACGGAAAACTCGAGAAAGACGAACTCATACGCCAGGTCGGAGTCCTGAAAGAGATGGGCTTCGGAGGGTACTTCATGCATTCGAGGGTCGGACTGGAAACGGAATACCTTGGAGATGAATGGTTTGACCTCATCAACGCCGTATCGGACGAGGGCCTCCGCCAGGGAATGATGAATTATCTTTACGATGAGGACAGGTGGCCTTCCGGAACAGCCGGCGGATATGTCACGATGGAACCCAGGTACAGGCAACGGTACCTGACACTGGAAATCTTGCCGAAAGACGGATGGACGTCGCAGCCCGACAGCTCCGTATATGCGGTTTTTTCCTGCGATCTGGACGGGACATCCTTCCGGAACGCCCGGAGGGCAGCGTCCCGTGAAGAAGCGGCTACGGCTCCCGGGAACGCGATACTCGTATATTATATCCGCGAGGCCCCGAAAGACAATTTCTATAACGGCTACACCTATGTGGATGCGATGAGCCGCGAAGCGACCGACAGGTACATCGAGCTGACTCACGATGAGTACGCAAAGCATTGCGGCCGCCGTCTCGGCAGGGATATCAGGGGTGTATTCACGGACGAGCCCAACCGCGGAGGGCTGTTCTCCATATTCCTTACGGGAAGCAGCCGGATGAGCATACCGTGGACATGGAAACTGGCAGAAGAGTACGCGAAACGTACCTGGAGAGACTTCATCGATGACCTGCCTCGGCTTTTCCTGCATGAGAACGGGTCCAGATACGATATAGTAAAACTGCTGTTCTGCGAAGTTACCCAGGACCTATTCCTCGAGAATTTCGTCGAGCCCCAGCAACGCTGGTGCAGGAAGCACGGGATGGACTATACCGGACATTTCCTTCACGAGGACAACCTGGTCGCCCAGGTCAGTAACCAGGGCTCCCTAATGCGGGCCTACGAATATCAGGATGTGCCAGGAATAGACGTACTTTCACAGTTCAACCGCGATTATTGGGATGCCAAGCAGGTCAGTTCCGTGGCCCGTCAGACGGGCAAGAAGATGGTCCTGTCGGAACTGTACGGATGCTCCGGATGGCAGATGAGTTTCGCCGATTACAAGGAATCCGGCGACTGGCAGGCCCTGTTCGGAGTAAATCTCCGGGTTCCCCACCTTTCCTGGTATACCATGAAAGGCGAAGCGAAGAGGGATTACCCGGCCTCTATATCGTTCCAGTCCGCATGGTACAGGGACTTCAAGTATGTGGAGGACTATTATTCCCGCCTCGGGTATTTCCTTGCGCAGGGCTCTCCCGTGTGCGACCTCCTTCTTATCTCGCCCATCGAAAGCGTAATGGCCCAGATGAGCGTCGATGCCCTGCATCCCGAGATCGCGTTAACCGCCTATGCCCCGGAAATGGTTGAGACTGAGCGGCGTTACGCTGAAATATTCGGATGGCTCCAGGGTGCCCACGTGGATTTTGACTATGGGGATGAAGAGATGATGGGCCGTCTCGGCAAAGTCGGCAGAAGCGGCGGCGTCCCTGTGCTGAAGGTCGGAAAGGCCGCCTACAAGGCTGTCCTGGTAGGGAACATGGCGACAATCCGTTCCTCTACCCTGGCCTTGCTGAAGAAATTCGCCGCCGCGGGCGGAAAGATAATACTCGCCGGAGAAGCTCCTTCGATGGTGGATGTCGTTGCTTCTGCAGAGCCGGCGGAGTTCCTGGCTGAAAAAGCGATCCCTACCGATTATACGCAGGAGGGGATAGCCGCTGCCGCCGCTCTGGCTGCTGGTAAGGTACTGTCGGCTACCGGTGAAGATGGAGCGGAGATTCCGGGCATCTTCTGTCAGGCCCGCCGCTCGAAGGGATGGACTTCATATGTGCTGATGAGCATGTCCGGAGACCGCACTTACAAGAATGTGAATATATCCTTCCCGGAAGGCGGATATCTTTCCGAATGGAACTGCCGGGACGGTTCAGTCCGTGACCTCGGACGCATAAACGGCTCTCTGACAAGGGATTTTGCTCCATTCCAGGAATATGTTTTCACCGTCGGGAAATCTCCGTTCGGAGAAAAGGGAAGCGATAGTGTAACCGCCTCCGGGAATCCGTTGCCGCTTCCGGATGAGTTCGGGTACTCCCTTGACGAGCCGAATGTACTGCCTCTCGATTTCGCGACCTTCACCGCCGAAGGCACCGGAAGTGACAAACCGATGGAAATCCTGAAGATAGACCGGATGGTCAGGAGCCGGAACGGCCTTGCCCTGAGAGGTGATGCAATGCTTCAGCCCTGGTTTTTCCGGAAGTTCTACGATGAGGGGAAAAAGAATTACGGTCCGCTTTCCCTGACTTTTGCCTTCAATGTAGAGACCATCCCTGAGGGGGGCGTGACCCTCTGCATGGAGTCTCCGGAAGATTTTGAAGTTACGGTTAACGGCAGCCGTTTGTCCGGAGAGCCGGTCGGCTGGTGGGTGGATCCGTGCTTCAGAAGGCTTCCGCTGCCGGCGTCAATGCTCCGCTGCGGCCGGAATGAAATAGTGCTCAAGACTGATTTCACCGAAGACAAAAACCTTGAGGCCCTGTATCTTACGGGTGATTTCGGGGTCCGTCTCGATGCGGCCGGACCGGTGGTCACTACGCTGCCTGAAAAGCTTAGGATAGGGGATGCCGCCTTGCAGGGACTGCCGTTCTATTCTGGGGTGATTTCCTACAATACCGGACTGTCAGGTGCCGTTTTTGCAGAACTGACTTCCTTCGGAGGGGCCTGCGTCAGGGTGCGGAAAGGCGATTCGGTAAATATGATAGCTTTCCGCCCGTTCCGCGCGAAGGTTCCGGAAGGGGAAGGCGACATATGGCTGGATGTAGTGCTTACGCGCCGCAATACCTTCGGCCCTTTGCATCAGGTCCCCGCAAGGACGGTGATATATGCTCCAGGCAGTTTCCTCAGCGAAGGACCGTCTTGGTCGGACGCTTACTCGCTTGTCGAGTCCGGGCTCCTTGAGGCCCCTGTATTAAGGTAAATTTAAGAGATGAACAAGAAACTTCCACTTTTGCTGATCCTTCCGTGCCTTCTGCTCGGGAGCATTGACGCCTGGTCACAGGCGCAGATGGATTCCGCCGAGCCGGACGTAGCCCTTGCCAAGCTGTGGTGGCCGGACATGACGGGGACATGGACGCCTCTCGGATGGCCCGACCACTATTTCAAATACAGCGTTTTCTACAACGGCGCGGTGGTGATCTCCCCGGGGTCGGAATCGTTCCGTCCCCATTCGTGGAAGTGGCTGGGGCAGGATTTCCAGCTGACATTCAACAGCGGGAAAGGCGAACCCTTCCAGATTGATCCATATCCCAAGGAGATGCGTTTCGCCAATGACTATGGCCTTGGCACGCAGTGTTGGGTCCCCGGTCATGAGGCACCGGTGCTGCGGACTGAATACCAGCACAAGGAAGGCTATACACTCACTACGGACCTGTTCGCCCACATTACTTCCGGAGGTGACGTCGTGACCGCCCTGGAGCCGGAATATGCATGGATCCGAGTGAGCGTTTCGCATGTGGACCGTTACTATCATCCGGACCGCGCCAAGATGTCCGTCCTCCTGACGAGAAGGTTCATCTACAACCAGTGTTACCGTCCGGACAAGCTGGCGGACCTGAAGCCTATGGAGTTGGTATCCAGCGGTTCCGTAGCCCGTGTGAAGGATGAAGACGGCATGGTCCGGCTTTCCGTCCTTGGGGCCGGAACCTCCGGAGACGGTCCGCTTGTAAGTCTCGAAAAGATTTCCCAGAGCCAGTACAACCTGGTGGTGGACCTTCCGATGGAGGAAGGGGTGCATGTGGACCTGCTGCTCCCCATGCTGCTGGATAAAGAAGCGGACACCGGCAAGGAAGAAGCCTTCTCCTACGACGGAGCGCTTTCGTCGGCCGATGCTTACTGGGCCTCTCTCAGGCCTTCCACCGCGGCGACTTTCCATGTCCCGGAACCATTTATAAATGAGGCACTTGCGGCAAACCTGAAATTCTTGCCGGTACTTGCGGAAAAGGACTACCAGAACGGCCTGTACAGTTATTTCTCCAGCACCTTGGTGTATGAGGGGATGTGGGCGACGCCCGGTTCGATGATATTCGACATGTTACTGGACCAGATGGGCTGGTTCGACACGACGGCAAAATACTCCGAAGCGTTCAAATCCAGCCAGGGAGCGGCCAAGGCTCCGGGGCCTTCCTACACGATGCATCCGGGCTATTTCGCCGCAGTCCGCCATATAGAGGCGATTGACTGGCTGAGCGACCATGGCGCCATGATGCAGCAGATAGCCACCCATGCCCTCCTTTCGGACGATAAGGATTTCATCGAAGAGTGGACGGAGCCGCTTGTGAAGGCCTGCGATTTCATCAAGGACATGTCCCTGATGGACCATCCCGGGGTTCCGGGCCTGCTACCGTGCGGCTATGCCACCGACGAGGCGTTCCCCCAGCAATCCGTATATAACCAGGGCTGGAACTACAAGGGCCTGGTGGATGCGGTGCGTTTCCTTCGCCGAATCGGCCATCCCCGGGCTGAAGAATTCGAATCCTTCGCCCGTGACTATAAGGCGCGGTTCGTGGAGGCCTACCGCAAGGCAGCCGAGGAAGGAGACCGCTGGATCGATAAAAACGGCCGGTCCCGCTACAGGCCGCCGGTGTTCTTTGCCTCGGAAGGGGAACCTTATCTTCCGGAATCTCTTCTGATAAAATACCCGGGCCTTCCGAAAGGCTTTACCGTCATGTCCGATGGCTTCTATCTGGACGGCGGACCTCTGATCCTTGTGTGGGTAGGGCTCCTGGATGCCGACGACCCTATCATGGAAGACATCCTGGATTTCTTCCGGGAAGGACCAAACTGGGAACTGCGTAACATTAAGTCTCCTTATGAGCCTCTCGACCGCGCCGTGCTGGTCCATGAAATGTCCTCCTGCGAGCCTTGCTACAGTTTCAATCTTTTCCATGACTGGAAGAAACTGGACAGGGAGAAGTATCTCGAGGGAATGTACAGCCTTCTGGTCGGGTCCATTTCACAGAAGACGTTCATTTCATGCGAGCACCGGCACAGGGTGCAGGGTAATATGTTCTCTTATCCCCTGGCATTTTACATTGCAAGGCTGTCGGTAATCGACGACCAGATCGAGCCGGGCGCGCTGCATCTGCTGCGTATCTGCCCGAAGGCATGGATAACGAAGGACGATCCGTCCGTGTTCAAGGACATGCCGACGGAATACGGTCCGATTGACTTGAAGTTCAGCCTCTCTGAAGACGGGAAGACAATGGAGGTGCAGTATGCGCACAAGTGGCATCACGCCCCGTCCGACGTGGTCCTGCACATTCCCCCTGTCGAAGGGCTTAAGTATGTGAGTGTCAATGGAAAACGATATCCGGTGAAAAAGGGCGAAATCCATTTGTCGGCAGAATAAAGCATGAATATGAAAAAGAATCGTATATCGGCATTCCTGGCGGTCGTGGCCTTGTCCATGACACTGTCATTCAACGGTTCAGCCCAGATAGGGGAGCCCAACGTGGAGGTTGCCAAGCTATGGTGGCCTGACATGTCCGGCACATGGACTCCGATCGGATGGCCTGACCATTATTTCAAATACAGCGTTTTCTACAACGGGACCGTAGTGATCGCTCCCTGGCCGGAAATGCTGAGGCCCCGTGCCGAGAAATGGAAGGGGCTGGATTTCCAGCTGACCTTCCGAGCCGGGAACGGCGCTCCTTTCATAATCCCGTCGCAGGCCGTCTTCATGCGGATGTCGGATGACTATGGCATGGGTGTTCAGAGCTGGGTCCCCGGCCATGAGACGCCGGTGCTTCGGACGGAATACCGGAGCAAAAACGGTTTTGCCATGGCGACGGAGATATTCGCCCATATCACTTCCGGCGGGGATATTCAGATAACCCCGGAGCCCGAATATGCATGGATTCGCGTAAGTGTTTCACATGTAGATGATTTCTATCATCCGGACCGCGCCAAGATGTCGGTCATGCTGACGAGGAGATTCATCTACGGCCAGCAGATTTACATGCCCGACCGCGTGACGGCGCTTCAGCCCATGGACCTCGTATTCAACGATTCTTCCGCCAGGGTGATTACCGAAGACGGCAAGGTCCGGCTTTCCGTACTCGGAGCCGGAGCATCCGGAGACGGTCCGGTGGCAAGCCTCGAAAAGATGTCGCCGAACGTGTTCAATCTGGTCCTGGACCTTCCGATGGAGGAAGGCGCGTATGTGGACCTGCTGGTCCCGATGCTTGTCGACGAGCCAGGGGATACCGGGAAGGAAGAAGCCTTTTCCTATGACGGAGCCCTTGCATCGGCCGATGCTTACTGGACCTCTCTCAGACCTTCCACCGCGGCCACTTTCCATGTCCCGGAACCATTTATAAACGAGGCACTTGCAGCGAATCTGAAATTCATGCCGGTATTCGGGGAAAGGGATTATGACAGCGGAGTTTACGGGTATCTTTCCGGTATCCTGTACTATGAGGGTTTGTGGTCCACCCCCGGCTCGATGATATTCGACATGTTCCTGGACCAGATGGGATGGTACCCCATGACGGCGAAATATTCCGAAGCGTTCCGCCTCAGCCAGGGGAGCGCTCCGGCACCGGGGCCTTCCTATCCGCTGCATCCCGGCTATTTCGCATCGCCGCGCCATCTTGTGGCAACCGACTGGCTGAGCGACCACGGCGCCATGATGCAGCAGATAGCCACCCATGCCCTCCTGTCGGACGACAAGGAGTTCATCGAAGAATGGACGGAGCCGCTTGTAAAGGCCTGTGACTTCATCAAGGACATGTCCCTGATGGAGCATTCAGGTGTGCCGGGGCTGCTGCCTTGCGGAACGGCCACGGATGAGGTGTTCCCGCAGCAATCCGTCTATAATCAGGGATGGAATTACAAAGGCCTAGTGGATGCGGTGCGTCTCCTTCGCCGTATAGGCCACCCGAGGGCGGAGGAATTCGAAACCTTTGCCCGTGAGTTCAAGGAGCGTTTCCAGGCCGCATACCGCAAGGCGACCGAAGAAGGGAACCGCTGGATTGATAAAAACGGCCGCTCGCGCTACAGGCCGCCGGTTTTCATGGCGACGGAAGGGGAACCGCGTTTGCCGGAGGAGATGTTCGTGAAGTTCCCCGGTCTGCCGAAAGGATACACGTTCATGTCCGATGGCTTCTATCTGGACGGCGGACCTCTGATCCTCGTGTGGGTGGGGCTCCTGGATGCCGACGACCCGATCATGGTGGATATGCTGGATTTCTTCCGGGAAGGGCCGAACTGGGACCTGCAGAACACGAATTCGCCTTACACTCCGCTTGACCGGGCGGTGCTGATCCATGAAATGTCCTCCTGCGAGCCGTGCTACAGTTTCAATCTTTTCCATGACTGGAAGAAACTGGACAGGGAAAAATATCTCGAGGGAATGTACAGCCTTCTGGTCGGGTCCATTTCACAGAAGACGTTCATTTCATGCGAGCACAGGCATTTCGTCCAGGGTACGCTGTTCTCCTATCCGCTGGCGTTCTATACGGCCAAATTGTCGGTAATCGACGACCAGATCGAGCCGGGCGCGCTGCATCTTCTCCGAATCTGTCCGAAGGCCTGGATAACGAAGGACGACCCGTCCGTGTTCAAGGACATGCCGACGGAATACGGCCCGATTGACTTGACTTTCAGCCTGTCTGAAGACGGGAAGACACTGGATGTACAGTTCGCGCACCGGTGGCATCACGCCCCCTCCGATATCGTCCTCCACATACCCCCTGTCGATGGCCTTAAATATGTGAGTGTCAACGGAAAACGCCATCCGGTCAGGAACGGCGAGATTCACTTATAGTTAACTATTTGATAATTAATTGTTTCCAAATAATTATCATGCGTAAGACTCTATTAGGATTGCTGATGCTTCCGATGTTCCTGCTGGGGAATTTCGGAGCAGGGGCTCAGGTGCAGGTGAAGCCGGATGAGCCGGATGCCGCCCTGGCGAAACTGTGGTGGCCGGAGCAGTACAATGTCTGGACCCCGCTCGGGTGGCCCGACCATTATTTCAAGTACGCTGTGCTGTACAACGGCACCGTCATGAGCGTTCCCTCGACGCCTGGCCGTTTCCGCCCCCATTCCCACAAATGGGCCGGAGAAGACTTCGAGATGACTTTCTGCGCCTCGGCTGACGGCCACGGCTACAATCTTCCGACAGCTCCCGGATACACGATTCTCCGTGAATGGGACGGCGGTCTGGGAATCCAGGAATGGGATCCTTCGCATGACACTCCCGTCCTGAACACGGAATTCCGCAGCAAGGACGGAATCGTGATCCGCATGTCCATGTTCGCCCATGTCGAGGGCGGGAAGGCGGTCGAAACCGCCGTCGAGCCGCAGTACCTCTGGATGAGGCTGGAAGTAGTGCATGTGGACGAATATTACCATCCTGAGACATATACGGTCGCCGCCATGCTGACGCAGGTGTACATGGGCCATGTGGACTACGCGAAGCTTTCGCCTGACATCGGCATCGCTCCGACGGTCGCAGTGTTCCCCAAGAGCCTGGAAAAGAAGGATGTATCGTTCGGGGGAGCCTCCGGCAGCAGGCTTGAACTCGCCGACGGAAGGACCCGTCTCGGAGTGATAGGGGGCGATGCGCTGAGCGTCGTCCTGACCGGTTCCCAGGGCGCGCGTTACGACCTTGCCGTGAAACTCCCGGCCAAGGTGGGAGCCCATGCGGACCTGATCCTTCCGAGCCTTCCGCAGGAAGCTGAGGTATTCGACCGCGAAGCCGGACTGTCCTTCGAGAAGGCGCTTGCCGAGAGCGACAGCTACTGGGCGTCCAGGAAGGCACCCGAAGGGGCTGTGTTCGATGTCCCGGAGGAAGATATCACCAAATCGGTGGAAGCCAATCTGAAATTCACTTCGGTAATAGCCGAAAAAGATTGTGAATCAGGAGATTACTCATATCTTTCCGGAACCTGGTGCTATGACGCCCTTTGGGCTACCCCGGGGTCGATGGTGTTCGCTATGTTCATGGATCCGATGGGACAGTTCGAGGAAACGGAGCGTTATACGGAAGTATTTGCGAAGTCACAGGGAATTGATGTCCCCAAAGGTCCCGCTTATAAAACTCCGCATCCGGGATATTTCTGCGTCCCGCGCCATGTCGAGTCTGTGGACTGGCTGACGGATCACGGCGCCATCATGTACCAGATTGCGACTCACGGGCTCCTGAGCGGCGACAAGGAGTTCATCGACAGGTGGACCGAACCGCTTGTGAAGGCCTGCGATTTCATCATCGACTATTCGATGTCGGAGCATGCCGGCGTTCCTGGGCTGCTTCCTGCCGCATGGGCGACTGACGAGGAGGTTCCTCTCCAGGCTGTTTGGATTCTCGCGTGGTGCTACAAGGGTATGAAAGAGACGGCGAGGCTGCTCGAGAAGGCGGGCCATCCCCGCGCGGCCGAGTTCACCAAGTTCGTGCGTGAGTACAGGGAGCGTTTCCAGACGGCATACCGGAGAATCTGCGAGAACGGCCCCAAATGGACTGATTCCAGGGGGAATATCCGTTTCCGTCCGCCGAATGAAATGGTGGACGCCGTCGAGCAGTCGCGTTTCCAGACCGCCGGAAGGCCTGCGGGCCATACCCATATGACGGATGCCTTCTATCTTGACGGAGGCCCGTTGAGTCTGGTCTGGGCAGGCCTGATGGATGCCGACGATCCTATCATGAAGGATATGGTGGCGTTCTTCCGCGAGGGACCTAACTGGCGGCTGCACAAGCCTTTCCCGTGGAGTCTTGACAGGGCGGTGCTGGAGCATGAGATTTCTTCCTGCGAGCCTTGCTACAGTTGGAATGTGTTCCATAGCTGGCAGCTGGGCGACAGGGAGCGGTACCTCGAGGGTATGTACAGCATCCTTATCGGCGCCGTGTCGCAGAATACCTATATTTCCTGCGAGCACCGTCATGGAATCCAGGGCACTCAGTTCGCGTTCCCGCTGGGATTCTGCCTTGCGCGTCTCGCCGTGATCGATGACCAGATAGAGCCGGGAAGCCTGCATCTGCTGCGTTTCTGCCCTCTGGCATGGCTGAAGTCGGACCGTCCGGCAAGGTTCCTGAGGATGGCGACCGAGTTCGGTCCGGTGGACCTTCAGCTGCAACTTTCCGCTGACGGCAAGACGCTGGATGTCAACTTCTCGCATGCCTGGGGCACTGCCGCCGAGGCCGACAAGATCCATGGGGCCCCTGCTAGCGTAACGCTCCATGTCCCTCCGATGCCAGGCCTCAAGTCGGTCCGCGTCAACGGCAAGAAATACTCTGCCTCCAAGGGCGAGATAAAGCTTTAACAACTTGACTATGAGGATTTTGAATTACTTAATGGTGGCATTGGCCATATCCCTTGCTCTGAATTCATGTAAGAAAGAAAAGGCAGAGATACCGATTCTGGCGTGGTACAGCATACCGTATGACCATATGTCGGTGGAAAGTTTTCAGGAACTGAAAGAAGCCGGATTTACCATCAGTTATTCCCTGACCGGAACGATGGATGCGGCGTTGAAGGCCTTGGATATCGCAGAACAAGCAGGGGTCAAGGTGTTGATTTACAGTTCGGAGTTGTTTTCTGATACCGAGAATGCGGTGCGGCAGCTGATGAACCATCCGGCGCTCTTCGGGTATTCCCTTGGAGATGAGCCTTCATACAAGGATTTCCCGGCCCTTGCAACCGTGGCCGAAAAGATAATGGCCATAGACAGTGAGCATATGGTGTATATGAATCTGAACCCGAATTATGCTCCTGCGTGGATATTGACCGAAAATACCTCCGGCTTAAGCTTAGCTGAAGCTTACGAGGAATATGTCCATAATTTCATCGGCCAGGTGAAACTCCCGATGTTGTCTTTCGACCATTATCCCGTAACTTTCAGCGGCATCCGCAACGAGTGGTGGAGCAATCTCGAGGTGGTTTCCCGCCAGGCCGAAGTATCAGGAGTGCCGTTCTGGGCCTTTACCCTTGCAACGGCCCACGACCCCTATCCCGTAGCCACCATGGCCTCGATGCGGCTCCAACTCTACACCGACCTTGCATACGGAGCGCAGGGACTGCAGTATTTCACATACTGGTGCCCTGAATCCACAGTATGGAACTTCCATGAGGCTCCGATAGACCTTGAAGGCAACAAGACGCAGGTTTATTACCTTGCAAAAGAGCTGAACGCCGAGATCCAGGCCCGTGCCGACGTTTTCCTCGGATCGAAAGTCCTGAAGGTGCGCCATACCGGACTTTCCCTGCCTCCTGGCGTCACCCCGCTTTCTGAAATACCGGCGCCCGTGACGAAGTTCGACACCCATGGAAAAGGCGCCGTGGTGTCCCTTCTGGAAAAAGGGAAATACCATTACATGGTGGTCGTGAACCGCAGCGTCGATGAGGCATGGGACTATGACCTAGAGTTCTCCGCCCGTGCGGACCGTATCGGTCGGGACGGAAAGCCGAGCCGCATCAAGGCCGGTAAACAGTTGACTTTCAATCTTGAAGAAGGCGACTGCGCAATCTATCGCTGGAAAGCCAAGTATTCGAAACCATAAACAGTTCATAATCATGAATCTACAACGCATCATCATCCTATCGGCGACCCTGCTCACGGCTCTTTCAACGGCCGCCCAGGAGATCGAGCCCTCCGTGGAAGTGGCTAAGTCCTGGTGGCCAGAGCAATACAATGTATGGACGCCATTCAGCTGGCCCGACCACTATTTCAAGTTCAATGTGCTTTACAACGGCGGCCTTGTCATTTTACCTGCAACCGGATCACCCAATTCCCTGAATTTTGTCGGGAATGACATGCAGATGATGTTCTGCGCTTCTGCAGACGGTCATTCATGGCCCATGCCGCAGGCGGATCTGGCCTTTCTCCGTGAATGGGACGGCGGCCTTGGAGTCCAGCATTGGAAGCCCGGACATGCCACCCCGATTCTGGAGACGGAATACCGGAACCGGGACGGAATGGTAATGACGACAGGCATGTTCGCCCATATGGAGGGTGGCGGCAAGGTGGAAACGGCCCTCGAGCCCCTCTATGCATGGATAAGGGTGAGCGTCAAGCATGTGGATGGGTATGAACATCCGGACAATTACAAAATGTCGGTTCTGCTGTCCCGTCTGTTCATGTTCCATGGTGATTTCGAGAAACTGGCTCCTGATATCGGAGTCAGGCCGGCCGGCGCCCCCGGACTGGGAACGCTATCTCTCGTCCAGGAAGGGAAGGGCTACCTTGTCACGAACGCTGAAGGAAAGGTCCGAATGGCTGTATATCCTTCTGGTGGAGAAGAAGTTACGCTGACGGCGGAAAAAGAAGGCCTTTATAATCTCTGCCTGGGATTCAAGTCTGAAGAGGGCCGATACGTGGACCTTCTCGTTCCGGTACTTACATGCGAAAAGGACGTTTTTGAGAAGGAGGCCGCTCTCGGGTACGAAAGGGCCCTTGCCGAAGCTGACAGGTATTGGGAGTCCAGGAAGCCGGAATCGGCGGCTGTGTTCGATGTTCCGGAACCCTTCCTGAACGAGGCTGTGAAGATGAATCTGGATTTCGTGCCCGTCATTGCCTCAAAGGATTATTTAAACCACGAATACTGCTATATATCAGGTACTTGGGGCTATGATCTCCTTTGGTCCACCCCGGCTTCGTTCGTCGGTGTGATGATGGATTATCTGGGCTATGGGGAGGACGTGGCGAAATATGATGCCGTTTTCGCCCATACCCAGGGAACCACCATCGCTCCCGGAGCCGCTTACAGGCAGCATCCCGGATATCTGGCCACTCCGCGCCATCTCAAATCGATTGACTGGCTGACGGACCACGGGGCTATCCTTTGGCAGGTTGCGATGCACGGCCTTCTGTCAGGAGACGAGAAGTTCATCTCAGAGTGGACCGAGCCTATCGTAAAGGCCTGCGACTTCATCATGGAGTATTCGAGGTCGGAACATGAAGGCGTCCCCGGGCTGCTTCCTGCAGCGACTGCAACCGATGAGGGCGTCTCGATACAGGCCGTATGGATCCTGGCCTGGAATTACAGGGGCATGTACGATGCCGTACGGCTGCTGAAGAAGATCAATCATCCCCGTGCCGGCGAGTTCGAGGCATTCCTGAAGGAATATAAGGAAACATTTGTGCGTGAATACCGTAAGGTGGTCGAGTCCGGCCCGACATGGACGGATTCTGCAGGCAGGAAACGTTTCCGTCCGTCCACAACGATGTCAAATGTCCGGTCCTCTTTCTTCCATGCTTTCTATCTGGACGGGGGACCGATGGTGCTGGTGTGGGCCGGTCTTATGGATGCTGACGATCCTATAATGAGGGATCTGGTCGATTATTTCCGTGAAGGGCCGAACTGGGAACTTCGGAAGCCGTTCCCGTGGAGCTGCGACCGCCCCGTGCTCGAGCATGAAATCTCCTCCTGTGAGCCTTGCTATAGTTGGAATGCCTTCCATAGCTGGCAACTTGGCGACAGGTCACATTTCCTGGAGGCGATGTACAGCGTTCTCGTCGGTGCCATATCGCAGAATACCTACATTTCCTGTGAGCACCGTCACGGCATGCAAGGCACCCAGTTCGCTTTTCCGTTCGGATTTATGTTGGCCCGGCTGGCAGTGATCGACGACCTGATTTCGGAGGGCGACCTGCACCTCCTTAGGCTGTGCCCTCTGGCCTGGATTAAGAGCGACTACAAGACCCGCTTCCTCAGGATGCCGACGGAGTTCGGTCCAGTGGATCTCGAGATGCAGCTTTCAGCCGATGGCAAGATACTGGATGTAACTTATAGTTTGTCAAAGGTTTCCAATGGTATCCAGACCGCTCCCGGAGAGGTCGTGCTTCATGTTCCGCCGGTCCCGGGTCTCAAGTCTGTCCGCGTGAACGGAAAGAAATATTCTGCTTCCAAAGGTGAAATCAAACTTTAAAATAGCTTTTATTATGAAACGTTTCCTGATGCTTGTTGCTCTTCTTGCCGTTGCTTTTTCTGCTTCGGCGCAGACAGTCGAGCCTTCAGTGGAGGTCGCGAAGTCATGGTGGCCAGAACAGTATAATATTTGGACACCGTTCGGCTGGCCTGACCACTATTTCAAGTTCAATGTGATTTACAACGGCGGCCTTGTCATAGCCCCGTCCACGGGTTGGAAGCCCCATTCGGCGAAATTCGCAGGGAATGATTTCCAGCTGATGTTCTGCGCTTCGAGGGACGGCCATTCGTGGCCGATGCCCCAGGCGCAGCTGGCCATTCTCAGGGAATGGGACGGAGGCCTAGGTGTCCAGTATTGGATGCCCGGGCACGAAACCCCTGTCCTTGAGACGGAATACCGCAACAAGGACGGAGTTGTGATGAAGACGGATATGTTCGCCCATATCGAGGGCGGCGGCAAGGTGGAAACGGCTCTGGAGCCTTTCTATGCCTGGATCCGGGTAAGCGTGAACTATGTGGATGTGACCGATTATCCTCCCGCCTATAAGATGTCGGCCCTGCTGTCCCGCATCTTTATGAACCATTCGGACTGGGGGAAGCTGGCTCCGGATATGGGGGTCATTCCGGGCAATGCACCCGGAGTCGGCACTCTGACGATTGCCAAAGAAGGAAAGGGATATATTGTCACGACAGAGGCAGGTAAGGTTAAGATGGCGGTTTATCCGTCTGATGGTGAAGAGGTTACGCTTTCCGAACAGGCACCGGGCCTGTATAATCTCTGTATGACTTTCAAGTCCGAGGTGGGTAAGTATGTGGACCTTCTGGTCCCGATGCTGCCGAGCGATAAAGATGTCTTCGCCCGTGAGGCCGCCGTCGGATTTGACAAAGCCCTCGCCGAGGCCGACAGATACTGGGCTTCCTGCAAGCCCGAGACTGCGGCCACCTTCGATGTCCCGGAACCGTTTATAAACGAGGCGGTTGAGCAGAACATGAAGTTCGTCCCCATAATCGCTGAAAAAGACTGCGACACCGGCGAATACTGCTATATGTCGGGCACCTGGGGCTATGACCCCCTGTGGTCCACCCCTGGATCGTATGTGGGGGTCATGATGGATTACCTCGGCTATTTGGATGATGTGAAGAAATATGATGCTGTCTTTGCCCATACCCAGGGAACCGCCGTCGCTCCCGGAGCGGAATACAAGCAGCATCCCGGCTACCTGGCCACGCCGCGCTATGCCCGTTCCATCGACTGGGTGTCCGATCACGGTGCAATCCTTTGGCAGGTGGCGATGCACGGCCTTCTGTCCGGGGATGAGAAGTTCGTCGCCGAATGGACTGAGCCCATCGTCAAGGCCTGCGACTTCATAAAGGAGCACTCTTTGTCCGATCACGACGGAATCGCAGGACTGCTTCCTGCCGGAACGGCTACGGATGAGATAGTTCCGAGGCAGGCGGTGTGGATCCTGGCCTGGAATTACAGGGGAATGTACGATGCAGTCCGGCTGCTGAAGAAGATCAATCATCCCCGTGCCGGAGAGTTCGAAGCATTCCTGAAGGATTTCAAGGAAATATTTGTACGCGAGTACCGTAAATTGTCGGAGGAAGGATTGAGGTGGACTGATTCGGAGGGCAGGGAGCGGTATCTTCCGGCCACGGCGATGGTAAACGGAAATACTCAGAGAGCGACTTTCTCTCATCCCTTCTATCTGGACACCGGTCCCATGGTCCTTGTCTGGGCTGGTCTTATGGACGCCGACGATCCGATAATGAGAGACGTGGTCGATTATTTCCGCGAAGGACCTCACTGGACGATTCGGAAGCCATTCCCGTGGAGCTGCGACCGCCCCGTGCTGGAGCACGAAATCTCTTCCTGCGAGCCTTGCTACAGTTGGAATGCCTTCCATAGCTGGCAGCTCGGGGACAGGGCACATTTCCTGGAGGCGATGTACAGTATCCTGGTGGGAGCCATCTCGCAGAATACCTACATTTCCTGCGAGCACCGCCACGGTATGCAGGGCAACCAGTTCGCATTCCCGTTCGGTTTCATGCTGGCGCGTCTTGGCATAATAGACGACCTGATTTCGGAGGGAGACCTGCATCTGCTGAGGCTTTGCCCTCTGGCTTGGCTGAAGTCCGATTATCAGAGCCGCTTCCTCGGCATGCCGACGGAATTCGGTCCCGTGGACCTTACCCTGAAACTTTCCGAAGATGGAAAAACCCTGAATGTAACTTACAGTCTGTCAGAGGTTTCCAATAGCATCCAAAGCGCTCCGAGAAAGGTCGTTCTCCATGTTCCTCCGGTGCCGGGACTGAAATATGTCCGGGTCAACGGGAAAAAATATCCTGCATCCAAGGGAGAGATTAAGATTTAGCTTGTGATATGATAAAGAGATACTTTTCATTGGCGCTGGCCCTCCTGGCAGTCCTTCCGTCCCCGGGACAGGACAGGCTCGATCCGGAATTCGTTGAGGAGTACCTGCTACCGACAAGGATAATCAAGGTCTCAGGCGTCGTCAGCCAACCGGAGAATCTGCTGAACCCGTATCCCGGCCAGGTATCGATTTTCGAACCGCAGGTCACCATATTCGGCTCTGGGGGCTCGGTCCTTCTGGATTTCGGAAAGGAGATCCAGGGCGGCATCGAAATAGTCCGGGCTATTTCCTCCGGAGACCAGTCTGTTTCCAGATTCAGGGTCTGTCTCGGAGAGTCGGTCAGCGAAGCCCTCAGCAGCGTTTCTGAAGAGGGGACGAGTGCGACTAACGATCATTCCGCCAGGGACGTCGAGGTCAGCGTACCCTGGCTCGGTACTGCGCGCATCGGAGACAGCGGTTTCCGCTTTGCCCGCTTGGATTTCCTGAACCAGGACGCCATGACCCCGATAGTCGCGGTCCGTGCGGTGTCCCGATACCGCGGCATCCCTTGGCAGGGATCGTTCCGATGTTCCGACGAGAGGCTTGAAAAGATCTGGCAGACAGGGGCTTACACGGTTCTCCTCAATATGCAGGAGTATCTTTGGGACGGAATAAAACGCGACCGTCTTGTGTGGATGGGAGACATGCATCCGGAGGTGATGGCCGTCGGAACGGTTTTCGGCAATCATCAGGTAGTGAGGAAGAGCCTAGATTTCGTCAGGGACGAGACCCCTCCGGAGACTTGGATGAACGGAATGTGTTCATATTCACTATGGTGGATCGTCATCCAACATCATCTCTACCAGTGGTACGGAGACCTCCCTTACCTCGAGGAGCAGCACGATTATCTTGCGAAACTGCTCAGGACCGTCATCTCGCAGATGGACGGGACCAAGGAGGCTTATGCCTCTGGCCGTTTCCTGGATTGGCCGTCAAACTCGATGCCGGAGATAATCCACGCCGGACTGCAAGCCCTTTCCGTACGAGCCCTGGAAGCTGGTGCAGATATGGCCAAGTGGCTTGGTGACAATGATTTGCAAAACGAATGCGCTACTGTCGCCGCCCGCCTGAAGACTCATGTTCCTGAGAATTTCGGCAACAGCCAGGCGGCCGCCCTGCTTTCCCTTTCGGGGATGATGGACCCTTCCTCCGCGGCGGATATCATCATTGCCAACGGCCCCGAAAAGTTCACCTCCTTTATGGGTTATTACTTCCTGGAAGCGCTCGCCAAGGCCGGCCGTTACAATGAAGCCATGGACCTGATTTCCAAATACTGGGGCAGGATGCTGGAGCTCGGGGCGACTACGTTCTGGGAGGACTTCAACTACAATGACGGCAAGAATGCCGCCCGGATCGATGAAATCGTGCCGGAAGGCAAGTTCGACATACACGCCGACGGAGGTGCCTGGTGCTACGTAGGCCTCCGCCACAGTTTCTGCCACGGATGGGCATCCGGCCCTACCACCTGGCTGAGCCGCCATGTGCTAGGCGTAGAACCTGTCGGAGAGGGCTTCCGCAAGGTCAGGATCGAACCTCATCTCGGCGACCTTGAATGGGCAGAAGGCTCATTCCCAACACCTTACGGTGTCATCGAAGTAAGCTGCCGGAAAAAACCTGACGGCACGCTTTCCACCAAAGTCCGCCTTCCCAAAGGCGTCAGAAGAGTCAAATGATTCTGGTTTCAATGGACAGAAGATCATTCATAAAGACATCGGGAACGGTTGCGGCAGGCATCGCCCTGAGCGGACCGGCATCGGTGGCCGCCGCATGGAGCAAGAAAGAAAAAGCGCTGTACGGGAAGAAGATGAAGGGGCATTTCACCATGACCCAGATATCATCCGTCAGCGATACCATCGGCAATTCCTATCTTTTCCGTACCGCGGGCGGGAAGGTGATAATGGTGGACGGAGGGTTCGAGTCTGAGGCCGAAAACCTCCGCGCCCATATTGCCGCAGCCGGTAACAGGGTGGACCTGTGGTTCCTGACCCATCCCCATAACGACCATATGGGCGCTTTCGGCGAAATACTCCGCGACCGCCGCGGCATTTCCATCGGAGAGGTCATATACTCAAGGGTTTCCGATGAATTCCTCCGGCTTGAACAGGGCTATGACCACTATGCCAGGGGGTATTATGAGACTATATCGAACCAGCCCGGGGAGACCGATTTCATTGACCTGCACATTACCGGCGGACGTTTCGACATCGACGGGATCGGCATCATGGTCCTCGGTGTGGCCAACCCTGAATTCCGCACCAATCCCTACAACAACCAGTCGATGATAATCCGTTTCTGGGATGACAGCAAGAGTGTCGTGATCCTCGGCGACGCCGGCATCGAATGCGGAAACAAGGTTCTGTCAAAATATCCGGAATATCTTGACTGTGACTATCTTCAGATGGCCCATCACGGCCAGAACGGGTGCTCCGAAGCATTCTACAAAGCCGTCAGTTTCCGCGCCTGCCTGTGGCCGACACCCTCGTGGCTATGGGAGCCGGCCCCGGAACACGACTTCCTGAAAACCCGTGACACCCGCCGCTGGATGGCAGAGAAGGGAATCACCGAACACCATGTCAGCTGCCTTGAAAAGGACTGGGTTTTGAAATAGTATTACGCATATGGAAAGAAGGGAATTCATAAGAGCCGGAACGCTTGCGCTCATCGCTGCCGGGACACCTGCATACGCTGGGGCCCTGGCGGCACCAGAAGACCCGCTTATATGGCGCAAAGTATCCGCGCCAGCGGATTTCTCTAATCGTATCAAAAGGGATATAGAGATGCTTCCTCCCCTGAAAATCAAGGAGATAACTGTCCGGTTGGGGGCGAAGAAGCCATTCTCAGTAATGCATGTTTCAGATAGCCATATCGTCCGTGCAGACGGTCGTGATGACGAGAGGAAATGGCATCTTGCGGCTGCCCGCAGTGGTCATATGCGCTGGGGAGAGCACTATCTGGAAGAGGCCATGTGCATTGCTTCGGAGAAAGGGATGTACCTCGTCCATACCGGCGATCTGTATGATTTCGTGTCCGAAGCCAACCTGGATTCGGCGGCGGTCCATCTTGGCGCCGCGGACTGGATGGTAAGCGTCGGAAACCATGAGTTTTCGAAATATGTCGGCGAGGCGAAGGAAGATGAGGCGTACAAGGATGACAACAGAGAGAAGGTGCAGGCAGCCTTCCCGAATGACCTCCGGTTCCACAGCCGCATCATAAACGGTGTCAATTTCGTCGCTCTTGACGATGTGTATTACAATGTTACCGTGGAGCAGCACAGGCTGATGGAGGCGGAGATGGCGAAGGGCCTTCCCGTCGTTCTCTTGTGCCATGTCCCGTTCTATATCAAGGAGTTGTGTGATTTCGAACTGGAGCAGAACGGAGGAAGATGTGCCTATCTGACCGGCGTTCCCGAGGAAATCACATCGCGCTATGAACCCGGGGTGAAGTATCCCGCCGGGGAGGAGTGGCGTTACCGTTCCGTCCAGCAGAAAGCGGACAGGCCGACGCTGGATTTCATCGCCTGGCTGAGGGAGCAGCCTCTCCTGAAGGCCATCCTGTGCGGCCATTGCCACGTTTATCATGAAGACCGGTTCTCACCGGGCGCCATGCAATATGTCGTGGGCGCTGGCTACAGAGGGGAGGCCCAGGTTATACATTTCCGTTGATAATCACTAAAAGCACGAATATGAAAAGAGTTGTTTTATTTATTTCCATGCTGCTGGCGGCCGTTTCCGTTTACGCCCAGCGCCCGGTGGCCGTGGATCTGGGACTTACCTCCGGGTTGAAATGGGCCAGTGCAAACGTCGGCGCGGAAACACAATATGCCACGGGTGATTTCTTCGCCTGGGGCGAGACCGCTCCCAAAGCCGTCTATGACTGGAACACCTACAAATGGAGCAAAGGGTCGCTTGAGACAATAACCAAATATCTCAATGTCGACACTTACGGCGGCCCCGTTGACGACAAGACCGTCCTGGACCCTGGGGATGATCCTGCAACGGTCGTTCTGGGCGGTAAATGGAGGACGCCTACGCGGAAAGAGTTTATAGAACTCCGCCGCGAATGCGACTGGATCTGGGTGTCGGAGAACGGAGCTGCCGGATATGAGATTCGGAGCAAGGTGAATGGTAATAAGATATTCCTTCCGGCGGCCGGATTCTGGCAGGATGACCATTCGGTAGGTGTCGGCCTGTGGGCTTACGGCGACTACTGGACATCATCTCTCGGAGGGGGTTGCCCCGAGTTTGCTTTCTGCATCACATTCAACTCCCAAACTATAGACTGGGGCACTTTCGAGCGTTCCTGGGGATTTGCCATCCGTGCGGTAACCGAGTGACTTTCAATATGAAATGGAGTCTTGTCCTTTTGTCCGCCGCACTCACTGCGGCTACCCTGCCGTCGCTTGGTGAGAGCGTCGCCCGTGGCAAGGGCGGAGTCCCGGATGTTGGGAAGAGAATCATTGTCAAGACCCCTCCGGCTTCAACCGGCGTTACTCTCGAAGGGCTCGGCGTAGAAATGGACCCGCATTTCCTGTCGCAGAATGTGACTGGACAGGACGGCGCCACTGCCGAGGATTGGGAGAGCATCGTCGTCCGCCGCGCCGGGATGATGAAACTGCAGCGATTCAGGGTGATGGTGATGCCATATTGGTGGGAACCGGAACGCGGAGTCTTCACCTTCGATTCCATTGAAATGAAGTCGCTTTACGCGGTCTTGGACCTGGCAGACAAGATCGGTGCAGACGTTACGCTGGTCCTCTGGGGCTGCCCGGCCGCCTGCCGGTATGTCGACGGCTCCGCCAGGCCATCCCAATGGCAGCGGCATTACCTCTCAGACCCTGCCGGTACCAACTGGGTGACCGCCCCCTCAGACCCTGACGAGTTCGCAGCCTGCTTCTCTGCCCTTGTGAGGTATCTCATTGAAAACAAAGGATATAAGTGCATCCGGGAAGTGACTCCTTTCAATGAGCCCGATGGAGACGTCTGTGACCCGGACACCTATTTCAAGGTCGTGAAGGCTATGGACCGTAAGTTCCGTGAGGATGGAATCCGTGACAAGGTCCGTTTCAATCTGTCCGACAATACCGATACCCGCCGCTTTTTCCTGGAAGCATGTGCCGGAAACCTTGCCGGAGAGGCGGATATGTTCAACAGCCATACCTACATTTTCGGATATGAAACCCAGAACAGCGAGGTGAAAGAGTGGGAGAGGGCGAACGTCGCAGCTGTCGCTTCCACGGGAAAGAAGCATTTTGTCGGAGAATTCGGTTCGAATCTCTGCACCAACGCTTCCCGCCAGAAGGATATAAACCGTTATGAACGAGGCGTGCTGCTGGTCCGCAATTGTCTCAATTTCCTGAATGCAGGGGCCTGCGGGGCCAGCTACTGGTCTCTCATCGACCAATATTACAATATCTATGATTCTTATGAGACGATGCAGCAGCTTGGTCTTTGGCGGTACAAGAAAAGCGTTTACAAGGGTGACGATGCCGAAGGTTGCGGATTCGATTACCAGGTACGGCCGCAGTATTATGCGTGGTCCCTGATGACCCGGTTCGTACGTAAAGGCGATACGGTAAGGCCCCTGGACCTTTCCAATGAAATGGCGGCCGGATCTGCCTTCCTTTCGGAAGACGGAAAGTGGACATATGTCTTTGCAAACGGTTCTGATGAAGATATTACGGTCGACCTTGTCAACGCCAACGGCAAGGCGCGGTACGGCCTGGATATTTACCGGTACACCAGGGATGCGGTTCCCGGGCCCGGTGATGACGATGACTCGATGCTTGAACCTTCAGGAAGGGTACGCTTCAGGAGAGGGAAGTGCCGGGTCTGCATTCCAGCCTCCAGTGTGGCGCTCCTGACTCAAAGGAGTTATTCAGAATAGACGTAGTTGAAGCGGCCTCCCGGGGCGGTGTCGCCGCTGACGTAGAAGTCCATCACATTGCCCTCGTCCTGCATGTTGTCGTTCCACTTGAACTCGATATCAACCTTGCCCGGAACGCCGATATCCTTGCGTGGAATCCTGATAATCAGTTTGTTGCCTTTTGTATAAAAGTCAACCTCGGCGGCTTTTTCCCATATCCATTTACCCTGCAGGCTCTTTTCCAGCAGGGCTTTCGAACCCTTGGGGCTGACTCGGTTGACAACGAAGTCATAGCCGTTCCAACCGGTGGATTTGTCGCGGTCGGTGTCTATGAAAAGCCTCATCCACTGAGGATCTGTCCGGGGTGTCAGGTCCTCTGACGTCTCCACATAGAAATACAGGAATTCCCCGTCGCGGGCGGCCTTGGCTCCGACGATGTCATTGCGGCCGCTGTAGTCGGTGTAGCGGAAGTCTCCGATGGATTTGTAGTCCCTGTGGGCGGTATTGCCCTTGTATGAGGCAAAATAAGGCTTGACATCATCCCAGTCCGAGAGACTGCGGAGCCGGATGGTCTTGGGTCCGGAAACCGCCTCTGGAGGGGTCATGCCCTTGAATTTCCTGACGCGGTCCACCAGCTGGAGATAGTACACGTCGCCCCGGTCGCCCCAGCCCTTGACCGGCTCGATGTCCCGGCTGCAGTTCCAGTCGAATTCATCTACGAACGAGAACGGTATGCCGTGCCAGATTTCGGGCAGCAGCCATTTCCCGGAAACGAATTCATTCCAGCCGGTCACGAAGACCAGGTCGGGATCCAGTTCATAAGCGCGGTCCCACTGCTCGGAGAAGTTCCACCCATACAGCCAGCCTTCCGGCCTGGGGTCGAAGCCGTTCCGGACCGACCAGTTGCGGCCGTATGAATTCCTGACATTGAAAGCGTCGCAGTGCCCGAAATTCGCGGCGTTGGTGTTTTGGGCAATGCCCACGGTAACCTGCTCGTACCGGGTATTGCCGTTCTCATCGGTGTAGGCACCGTATCCGTGCTGGGGATA
>JAEEGL015835960.1_pt1 | contig 31767 bp, 24 predicted proteins | sample 9134231 | NCBI WGS metagenome assembly JAEEGL01 (sample SAMN16246548, study PRJNA631951) | gut metagenome | biome: gut microbiome; feature: rumen; material: fiber-attached | host: Bos | place: Iran: Karaj | collected 2018-10 | reverse complement strand
CGCTTTTGAACAGAACGGAATCATGGAGTTGTTCATTGTTGTTACAAATCCAATAAGGAAGCAAACAATGAACATAACAATTAATGCGAACGTATAGTTCTGAGTTTGTTTGTTTTGTGCCATATTAATTTATTGTTTTTTGTATATTATACAATACCAAATTTATACACAGTCTTCTGGCTGTATGTTTCTCCTGGACTAAGTATCACTGAAGGAAAGTAAGGACGATTCGGGCTGTCGGGGAAATGTTGTGCTTCAAAGCAAATAGCAGAACGACGAGGGAATGTAGCTCCATGCTGACCAGGATAACCTGTAGCCCAATTATCAGTATATACTTGAACACCAGGCTCTGTTGTAAACACCTCCATAGTCCGTCCTGATTTTGGGTCGGTGATACGTGCGGCAAAGGACAATTCACCCGGCTCTTTCTTATTCAAAACGAAGCAATGATCATAACCGGCTCCATTCTTTGTTTGAACATCATCCGCATCTATATCTTGACCAACAGGCTTAGGTGAGGTAAAATCGAACGGTGTTCCTTTCACCGAATCAATTGTTCCAAGCGGAATCGAGGTGTCGTCAATAGGAATATAATAGTCTGCATTGATTTCACATATCAAATCATCAACAGTAGGGGTAGGGTTGGCAATTCCTGCTATGGAGAAATAACCATGATGTGTCATATTGACAATTGTCTTCTTATCGGTTTTTCCTTTATAGTCTATAACTAATTCGCAATCATCTGTCCATGTATAAACCACTTCTATTTCAAATTTTCCAGGGAAGCCTTCTTCCATATCTTCAGCTACATAGTTTAGTTGCAAAGCATTCTCTCCAATTGGTTTTGCATCCCACACACGTCTGTGAAAACCTGTGGGACCGCCATGAAGTGCGTTAGGGCCATTGTTGATTGCAAGAAAATACTCAACACCGTCGAGAGTGAATTTTCCTTTGCATATTCTGTTACCATAGCGTCCGATGAGTGTGGACAAATAAGGTTCCGGACTGGTGATGACTTCATCGATATTATCGTGACCCTGAATCACATTTCCAATATTGCCATCTTTGTCGGGAACCATAATAGCCACAAGCGCACCACCGTAGTTAGTAATAGCCACTTCGTAGCCTTTAGCATTCTTTAGGATGAAGAGATCGGTTTTCTTACCGTCTACCTCTTTCTGAAAATCTGCGGCATTCATTCCGCATAAATTTTGATTAGTGCTCATATTATTAGTTTTTTTAGAGTGTTTCCATAAAACATAAAAAAGATGTCATATATGATAACATACACAATTATTATGCAAATAAAACATTTTTTTTTAATATAAACTAATATCTGAGCATTTATTTTTCCAAATAATTGAAATTATTTGTTTTTTTTTTGATTTCAGCCATTTTTGTGAAATTTAAAAAGCACTATTTGTGTCTTTTTCTTTTATTGAACTTAATAAATCAGCTACGACAAATGTACTCCCCCCAACATATATAAAATCATCTTTGTCGGAATCTTCTAGCGCCTTTTGGTAAGCTTGCATTACAGAAGAATATGATTCCCCATCAAGTGAATATTTTTGTGCTAGTTGTTTTATCTCATTATGACCTAATGCACGGGAAACGGATGCCTGACAAAAATAATAAATTGCATCTTTGGGCATCACTGAAAGGACAGCATTAATGTCTTTGTCGTTAACCATACCTAGCACGATTCTCATTTTATTGCATTCTTGCTTGGATAACTGTTTTACTATATACTGGAAACCACCAATATTATGACCAGTATCACAAATGACACATGGTGAGCAATGGAGTTTTTGCCAACGTCCCATTAAGCCTGTGTTTTTTTTTACGTATGCAAATCCATTATGAATACTGCCAGATGAGATTTTGTCAAACGTCTTTCTCAGATAAGGTAGTGCTGTTAAAACAGTATTAACATTTTTTTTCTGATATATACCACCCAATTCACAAAAAACAATTCCGAAATGTTTGGTGCTAAAACGTATTCCCCCATTATCACATAGTCTACTATAGGTTATCTGCTTGTTATCTTCAGCAAATACTATTGGACATCCAACGTTTTTAGATTTGTCGGAAAACACCTTACGTATAGTACTTTTGCTTTCTCCTATTACCGTAAGGATGCCATTCTTCATTATACCGGCTTTCTCACTGGCAATTTGAGAAAGCGTGTTGCCAAGTAAATTAATGTGGTCAAAGCTGATGTTTGTGATAATACACAATTCAGGTTTGATTATATTCGTACAATCCAATCTTCCACCCAATCCAACTTCTATAACTGCAACATCAACATGCGCTTTGGCAAAATATTGGAATGCCATGGCTGTTACTACCTCAAAAAAAGAAGGGTAAAGCGGTTCAAAGAAAGAACGCTCATTTTCGACAAACTCAACAACATCATTCTCGCTAATCATTTCTCCATTAACTTTTATCCTTTCTCGAAAGTCAAGTAAATGAGGAGAGGTATAGAGTCCAACTTTGTAGCCTGATTCTTGAAGCACCGAAGCCAACAAATGCGAACAGGAACCTTTTCCATTGGTTCCTGCCACATGTATGGTTTTAAAATGCCGATGTGGATTGCCAAAATGATTGTCAAGTGCAATTGTATTCGATAGTCCATCCTTGTAGGCTCCCTGACCGACGTTCTGAAACATCGGAGTCCTGGAGTAGAGATAATCTATAGCCTCGTGATATGTCATTTATCATTCAAAATAAGAACGTAATTTTTTGTTGATTTTTTCTCTGGCAGCATTGGATGGGCTAAACGAATTGTCATCTTTATAGTTAATAAGCATAGATTTAGCTGAATCAGACAATTCTTCAGGGATATATACACTAACATTAACAATCTCATCTCCTTTGCCACGATGGTATCCTTGAGTATCAGGAATTCCTTTTCCTTTTAACCGAAGTGTTGTTCCTGGTTGTGTTCCAGGTGCTATATTGATTTTAGCCCTGCCGTCTATTGTCGGCACTTCAACAGGACCACCTAGTATAGCTTGAGGTAACGTCAACAACAGATTGTAAATGATATTTGTTCCTTGACGAATAAACTGCTCATCGGGAATCTCTTTAACAATAATATGTAAATCACCGGGTACTCCATTGTGCCGGCCTGCTCCACCTTTACCATCCAGTTGCAACATCATGCCATCTTCCAATCCAGCTGGGAAATTAATGTCAACAATATTCTCACCAGGAATTATTCCCTCACCATGGCAATGCGGACATTTATTCTTGATTATTTTGCCCTCACCATGGCAATTCGTACATGTTGTCTGAGTTTGCATCACTCCCAGAATAGTACGTTGCTGACGAATCTCAACACCGCTTCCATGACAATTTGGGCAGGTGTCCAGTTGACCATCATTACTTCCAGAACCGTTACAATGAGGACAAACGACATCAGTCTTCACCTTGAATTTTTTGGAAGCACCACTGACTATTTCTTTAAGGGTTAGCTCCACACGTAAACGTTGGTCACGTCCTCTGAAAACTGGTTGATTACGATGACTTGAACGGCCACCAAAGCCTCCGAAGCCTCCAAATCCGCCACCAAAACCAAATCCTTCAAACAAGTCACCAAATTGAGAGAAAATATCATCCATACTCATGCCTGCACCACCAAAACCTCCACTTCCGTCAACACCTGCGTGTCCAAACTGGTCGTACTTCTGTCGTTTATCAGGATCACGCAGGACATTGTAAGCTTCAGCTACTTCCTTGAATTTTTCTTCTGCAGTTTTGTCACCCGGATTTTTATCCGGATGATATTTCAAGGCAAGTTTTCTGAATGCTTTTTTGATGTCTTCGGCACTGGCATTCTTCTCAACGCCTAATATCTCGTAGTAATCTCTTTTTGTCATAATATATCAACTTTTCATTCCGCAACAGCAACTTTTGCATGGCGGATAACTTTATCATTTAACAAGTAGCCACACTGAACACAATCAATGACTTTTCCTTTGAGTTCATCGGGATTTCCAGGAACCATAGCTATTGCTTCGTGAAAGTCAACATTAAAGTTTTCACCAATTGGATCAATCCTTCTAAGACCATTTTGCTCTAAAGTGTGTTTTAACTTCTCAATAATCAAAGTTATACCTTCTTTCAGCGAATCTACTTCTGTTTGTCCATTCATGTTGGCTTCCGCTCTTTCAAAATCATCTAAAACAGGTAGTATTGAAGTTAACACCTTCTCACCACCGTTTAGAATCAAATCCGTCTTCTCTTTTATCACTCTTTTACGATAATTATCAAACTCAGCCATAAGTCTAAGATATTTATCTTTTACTTCTGACAACTCTGTTTTTGTCTTGCTTAGGACATCATCTGAAACATGAATCTGCTCATTACTTTCATTTACATCAAGAACTGCTTCAGAATCTTTTTCATCATCAGAATCACACGCTTTATCTAAGCAATCCGTGTCATCACAGTTATTCTGACAGATTTGCTCTTCTGCCAGTTGCTGGTTCTCATTTATGTCTGTTTCTTTAAGCATTTTTCTTTTTATTTATTTACAAAATAATTAAATACAAAAACAATGCCAACCCATTATGAAAAGGTTGGCTCATGACAATATGTCTTACATATGACAATTCATTGTAACCGTTCAAGTGTATAGCTTAAAGGAAATGGACGACAGTTATAACAGCTAGCCATAGTTTCTCCGTAGGCACCAGCGCTTCTAATAGCTATCAAATCACCTCTTTGTGTCTCCGGCATCGTATAATCTTTCACGAACACATCACTTGATTCACAAATAGGTCCGACAACATCATATTTTTTATAATCACAGATGGCTGTAGGTACATCGGTAAGCCTAATATTATTCGTTTTTGAGATGTTTTCTATTTTGTGAAACGCATTGTATAATGCAGGACGGATTAATTCAGTCATTCCTGCATCAACCATCAGAAATTGTTTGTGTTCCGCTTTTTTCACATATAAGGTTTTACATATTAGTGAACCACACTGACCAACCACTGCACGACCAAGCTCAAAATGAAGTTGCTGATTTGGTTTTAGCTTAAGATTTTCTGCGAATGTAGAAAAATAATTTCTAAAGTCGGGAATTGGATTATCATTTGGGTGTTCATAATCAATTCCAAGCCCTCCTCCAACATTCACAACATCAACATTCAAACCAGCTGTTTCCAAGTTTTCAAGAATACTGTTAATTTCCAGACATAGATTTTTAAACGGTCCCATGTCAAGTATCTGACTTCCAATATGGAAATGAAGACCTCTGAAAGCAATGTTACTCATGGAGTTGGCCATAGAAATCCATTGCTCAGTTTTTTCTTTCGACAAACCAAATTTGTTTTCAGCTAAACCTGTTGTGATATTAGCATGAGTGTGTGCATCAACATCGGGGTTAATACGCAAACACACGTTTGCTTTTTTTCTTTTTCTTACGGCAATCTCGTTGATGACCTCTAGTTCAGGAATGCTTTCAACATTAAAGCTGAAGATATCATTATCAATGCCTAATTCTATTTCCTCATCAGTCTTAGCCACACCTGCAAAAACAACACTGTTTCCATCAAAACCAGCATCTAAACATTTTTTTAATTCACCTCCACTTACACAATCAATACCTAATCCATATTTGCCTATAATATTCAACAATAGTGGATTAGCATTTGCCTTTATAGCATAATGAACAAAAAAGTTATTATATTTACTTTTCTCCTTAATAATACATTTGAGCGTATTTTCCAGCAATTCAATATCGTACAAATAAAACGGGGTACGTATTGCTGTCAATTTATTATCCATAATTACTTTGTCTATGTATTGAAAAGTCTGTCTGATAAAGCCTGTAATGCTCGTTTTTTATCCGCTGAAGATACAAGAAATGAAATGTTGTGACTACTTCCGCCATATGATATCATTCTTACAGGAATGTTTCTCATAGCTTCTGTTGCATCAGATTCAAAACCGACATTATGCCAGTTTAAATCTCCAACCACACAAATAATGCACATGTCTTCATCAATCTTAACAGTTCCGAATTTTTTTAATTCATTTATTATACTTTTCAGATGCGTAGAATTGTCTACAGTTAATGAAACACCGACTTCTGAAGTACACACCATATCTATACTCGTTTTATATGTCTCAAAGATCTCAAAAACCTTCCGTAAAAATCCATGTGCGAGAAGCATTCGACTGGAAATTATATTAATAGCTGTTATGTTATCCTTGGCTGCCACAGCTTTAATCTTATGTTGTTCAGTTTCATTGCTTATTACAGTACCCGGAGCGGTAGGGTCCATAGTGTTTAATAGTTTTACGGGAATGCCGGCATATTTAGCCGGCTGAACACAAGTGGGATGAAGAATCTTCGCACCGAAATAAGCTAATTCTGCAGCTTCTTCAAAATGTAAATGGCTTACCGGAGATGTTTTGTCAACATAACGCGGGTCATTGTTGTGCATACCATCAATATCTGTCCAAATTTGTATTTCGCTTGCACCAATAGCAGCTCCAATCAATGAAGCCGTATAATCTGATCCTCCTCTTTGGAGATTATCCATTTCTCCATAAGCATTACGACAGATGAATCCTTGAGTTATATAGATTTCCGCATCCTGATAGTTTGTAAGTTGTTCTTGCAACTTATCACTTATATATCCCAAATCAGGTTCGCCATTCTTGTCTGTACGCATAAATTCCAATGCGGGAATCAGACAAGCTTTGTGTCCATTTTCCAAAAGATAGTTAGTGACCATGTTTGTCGACAGGATTTCTCCCTGACCAACAATCATTTTTTCTTCATACATGGTAAAAATCCCTTTTGTAAATGTTCGGAGAAAATCAAAGACTTCTTTCAAAATGTTCCATGTAAGTTCTTTATACTTGTCGGTTGCATACAACTCATCGACATGCTTCCTGTATTTTGCCTCAAGGGTGTTGATTGTTTCGAATGCACCCTCTGGATTTTTTTTATAAAGATAATCGGAAATTTCAACAAGAGAATTTGTTGTTCCAGACATAGCAGAGAGCACAACAATCTTTTGCTCTCCATCTGTAATCAGCTTTACAACATCTTTCATACGTTGTGAAGTCCCAACAGAAGTGCCCCCAAACTTTAATACTTTCATACTAATAATGTGTAAAATTAACGAACGTGGTTTTATGTTCTATTCAATGAGTTTATTTTAGTTTATGATTTACTTTTGTCGTTTTTATCGTCAAAGATTTCGTTTGTGCTTATCTCAGCTGCGTTTTCAGCTATAGCTTCTTTTATGCGTTGTTGTTTATCGACCTCGCTGTCGATTTCCTCGTCTCTCTTGATTTTTTCTATAGCGTTGTGAATGTCATCCTTATGTGTGATTTCCATAAATTTGTGATCCACACACTGAAAAACCCGACCTGGATAAAGGTCTAGCAATTTCACATTATGAGTAACCATAATTACCGTGGAGCCTTTATCGCAAATTTTATGAAGAAGTTCACAAATTTTATTGCCGGTCTCAACATCTAAATTCCCTGTCGGTTCGTCAGCTAGAATGATATCTGGTTCATTAAGTATAGCTCTAGCTATAGCGATACGTTGCTGTTCACCACCAGACAATTCACTTGGATATTTGTAGCCTTTCGTGCTCATCCCCACCATATTGAGAACAGTTTCTATACGATTTCTGATTTCATGCTTGTTTTTCCAACCTGTTGCCTGTAGCACAAACCTCAAGTTTGCCTCCACCGTCCTGTCTGTTAAAAGCTGGAAATCCTGAAAAATGATACCAAGCCGTTTTCTCAGCTTAGGCAAACGTTTCCGGCGTAGTTTTTTCATATTATAATCTAAAACCAGAGCCTCTCCTTCTTTTATGGCTAATTCACCGTATATAGTTTTCAGAAGGGAACTTTTACCCGAGCCCACTTTTCCTATTATATAGACAAATTCACCTTTTTCAACTTGCAGATTAACATTATGGAGAACCTCCAATGTTTCCTGATAAACATTAACCGACTTATAATTTATCAACATCTTTCTCATTTTTTATTTATAATAATCTGTCATATAGAAACTGTAAATAAGTTTTTATAATAAAACAATCAGTGCTTATGCCATTGGGGATCATGCCGCACTTGCAATTCTTGTGCTATATCCTCAATGCTTAAACCTTTTGATGTCAGAAGCACAATTAAATGATATAACATGTCAGAAGCCTCATAAATAAGTCTTTCGTTATTATCAGCAACAGCCTCTATAACTGCTTCTAGAGCTTCTTCACCAACTTTTTGAGCCATACGATGACAGCCGTCTTTAAACAAAGAAGTTGTATATGACCCTTCGGGCAGCTCTTTTTTCCGCTTCTCAATGAATCTTTGTAATGAAAGTAAGAACATTATCGGGTTTTCATTGCTTTCATTCCAACAAGTGTCTGCACCAGTGTGGCAAACAGGACCGTCTGGATTTACATATATTAATAATGTGTCATTATCACAGTCGTTTTTAATATCAACAACATGGAGAAAATTTCCGCTGGTTTCACCTTTTGTCCAAAGTTCCTGACGCGTTCTGCTGAAAAATGTCACTTTACCTGTTTCAACGGTTTTTTTATAGGCTTCTTCATTCATAAAGCCAAGCATCAAAACTTTGAGCGTTTTTGCATCTTGGATAACAGCCGGCACTAATCCGCCCATTTTATTAAAATCTATCATCATATTTTATTGTTCTTTAAATAGTTATATTCTAATATTTATTCCTTCGTTACTCAAATACTGTTTTAATTCTGGTATCAATATATCACCAAAATGGAAAACCGAAGCAGCCAACGCAGCATCACTATGTCCGTTGATAAAAGTGTTACGAAAGTGTTCCATTTGACCGGCACCTCCTGATGCAATGACGGGGATGTTTAATAAATCTGATAAAGTCCTCAATGCCTCATCTGCAAAACCGTTTTTTACGCCATCGTGATCCATGCTTGTGAATAGAATCTCACCAGCTCCACGGTCATTAACTTCTTTAGCCCATTCAAATAACGTTTTTTCTGTAGGAATCCGTCCACCATTAAGATAACACAACCACTGATCTTCTTTATGTTTTTTTGCGTCAATAGCCACAACACATACTTGGGAACCAAAATGCATCACGATTTCATCAATTAAACCTGGATTTTTTAAAGCCGCAGAATTTACACTAATTTTATCAGCTCCAGCATTTAGCAGCCTTTCAACGTCTGCAAGTTCATTTATACCACCACCAACGGTGAATGGAATATTTATTTCTTTTGCAATGCGTTGAACTAGCTCTGTAAAAGTTTTCCGACCCTCATGGCTAGCAGTAATATCTAAAAACACTAATTCATCGGCACCTTGTTCGCTATAAAATCTTCCCAATTCAACAGGGTCACCTGCTTCGCGGAGATTCACAAAATTAGTTCCTTTTACAGTCGTACCATTTTTTATATCAAGACATGGTATAATTCTTTTTGCTAGCATAGAATCTGATTAAAATGATTAAAGAAATTCATATAAATCCTCAAATTGCACTCTTCCCTCATAAAAAGCTTTTCCGAAAACAACAGAAGGAACACCATTAACATTAAGACTTCGTATGTCATCTGCACAACCAATACCGCCACTTGCTATTAAGTTCAAACCAGGAAAACGATTTAAAATAGATTTATAAAGTTCTGTGGCCGGTCCCTTCAACATGCCATCTCTTGATATGTCAGTACATAAGATATTTTGAACTCCAAAGAGTCTATATTGATTAATAAAGTCAAATAATTCTTGCTCACCTTCTTCTTTCCATCCATTAATGCTGATTTTACCATTTTTCACATCAGCTCCTATAATAAAACGGTCAACACCAAATGCTTCAATCCATTCATGTACCGTTTCTGGTTCTTTAACTGCCAACGAACCAATTGTAATCATTTGTGCCCCTGCTTCGAACGAAAGCCTTAAATCTTCATAGCTTTTAACACCACCTCCGAAATCAATTACTAAAGATGTTTGGCTAGCTATTTGTTCCAATATATTAAGGTTGATTACATGAGAGGATTTAGCTCCGTCAAGATCAACTAAGTGTAATCGTTTGATGCCATGAGCTTCAAAATCTTTTGCAACTTTTAAAGGAGAATCAGAGTAGAGTTTCTTTTGTGTATAATCCCCCTGGGTCAGTCTGACGCATTTTCCGTCAATAATATCTATAGCAGGTATTATCTCAATCATATCTCAAGAAAGTTTCTAATGATTTGTTCACCTATTTTACCGCTTTTCTCAGGATGGAATTGGGTGGCATAATAATTATCCTTATGCAAAGCAGAAGAATAAGGTAAAATATATTCTGTAGATGCAATTGTGTATTGACAAACAGGAGCATAATAACTATGAATAAAATAAGTGTAACTCCCAGAGTCAACATTGTTAAACAGGGGGGATTTCAGATTCAGAATAGTATTCCATCCCATTTGAGGAACTTTGTCTTCATGTCTCTGTGGTTTAAAACGACATACGTCTACATCAAAAATACCAAGGCAATCTGTATCTTCCTCATCCGAATGACGACACATTAGCTGCATACCGATACATATTCCCAAAAAGGGTTGACTTAAAGACTTTATTAATCTATCGAGTCCTTTTTCTCGTAAAAAAGCCATAGTTGTGCCAGCCTCTCCTTGGCCTGGAAACACAATATGTGAAGCTTGTGAAAGCTTCAATGGATCTGCTGTTATTGTTGGCTCGATGCCTAATCTTTTAAAAGCATTTACCACACTACAAATGTTTCCGGCATTATATTGTATAATTGCTACATCCATTCTGTTATAATTGCCATATATTTTGCAAAGTTACAAAAAATAAATAATATTTTAGTAACAAAACTAAAATGAATGAACAAAAATGTAAATATATCTAAAATAATCACATTATTATAGATTCATATAGATGATTTTTAAGCATTTTTTAGTAATTTTGCATATTATTATAAACACATATTATATTTTCTCATGAGGTTTTTTACACTTTTTGTTTTATTGTTTTTAGGTTTTCGCACGACATATTCCCAAAATAATATTAATAGCGTTCATAAACCAGCTAAAATAAAAAAGAAAGATGCTGAAAATGCATTTAAAAAGAATACGGTGTTTAAAGAAATAAAATCTTATTATAAGTCTAAAAATTATAATAAAACAAACGAACTAATATTAAACACTTATAATTTATATCCTGAGTCAAAAAATGACCCCGATTTTGTTGGCTATGAAATGAATACTCAATATCAGTTATACCTTGAAGAAAACAGGAAATTATATCTTAACAATAAAGGAGATACTATTAAATTGTTTTCATATATTTATAAAACCTACGAATGTGGTTTGAAGTGTGACTCATTGTGCATGATTCCGAATAAAAAAGGTAAATTGAACACCAGATATTCTTCTGACATCAATAATCATTTGTCTTTTTTAAGAAACAATCTGAAAAGTGGAGGTTTCTTCTTTTTAAAAAATCAAAAATACTCGGATGCTTTACCCTTTTTTACAATGTATATAAAAACATTAAACAATCCCATCGTATATAAGATTAAAAATGGAGAAATTCCTGCTGACAGCGATAGTGTCAGAATCTATAAGATGGCTGTTCACGCGGCTTATGGTGCAAAAAAATATTCACAAGTGATTAATTATCTGCCTGTTGTTTTATCAGATACAATTCGCAAGGATGTCATGTTGGAAATGGGTGCAGAGTCTGCTCTTCAACTCAATGACTCTTCAAGATTCGTAACATTATTAAAAGACGGCTTTGCTGAATATCCTTCAAATGATTATTTTAGCGCCAATTTAATCAAACATTATCATAATCATAATGATTTCAACAACACAATGAGAATTTTGGATAAATGTCTGGAAATTGACAGCCTGGCAATAAAATACTGGAAATTGAAAGGAAACGAATATTATGCCATAGACTCAATAAACGCAGCAATTACACCTTTTAAAAAGACTGTTGATCTTGACCCTGATGATACTGAGACATTGTCAAAATTGGGAAGTATCTATATCAGAAAAGCACGAAATTTCTATAATCAAGCAAATCTCAAAATTGGCTCACCTGATTTTTCGAAAAACAGAAAACATCTGACGGAATTATACACAACAGCTATGGGCTATTATGAACAAGTGAGAAAAATTTGCCCAGAAAATCCCGAATTGTGGAGAAGTGGACTTAGAGAGGCATATTATAAATTAAACAAAGGCAAAGAACTGAAGCTTTTGGAGAGTATCAGATAAGAACATACAATTTAATAGTTTTTTCATCGTTATAAAATAAATAATTATACAACATGAAAATATTATATTATACTGTTCTCTGTATAGCAATTTCATTAATGCAATCATGTTCCAACGAAAGCATTGCATATAAAAAAGGAGAACAAGCTTACGCGATTGGAGAATATTATAACGCAGCAGCTTATTATAAATTGTCGTATTCCCGTTGCTCTCCCAAGAAAGACAAAGAAAAACGTTCCATAAGAGCTTTTAAAATGGGTGATTGCTACAAACGAATAAATCTGGTTCAGAAAGCCACTTCTGCATATCAAAATGCAATCCGTTATGGAATTGTCGATAGTACTGCATATTTATATTTGGGACAGCAATATCTGAAATCATCTAATTATAAATACGCAGAAGAGAATTTTAAAAAATTTTTGGAGATATGTCCTCAAAGTGAGTTGGCCTATATAGGTATTTTATCTTGTGAACTTGCGCCTCAATGGAAAAACTCACACTCTGAATATTCTGTGAAAAAAGATCCTATATTCAATTCCAGAAGAAGTGATTTTTCACCAGTTCTGGTTGGAGATGAATCCGACAATCTGATTCTTTCTTCTACTCGAAGTGAATCTAAGGGAGATGAAGAAAATGGCATTACAGGTTCTAATTATTCTGATTTATTTTTGGCGAAAAAAGATGAGAAAGGAAAATGGAAACAGCCAGAAGTTGTTGAGTCAGAAGTAAATACTTCATACGATGAAGGAGCATGTTGTGTATCTCCAGATGGTAAAACAATGTACTTTACCAAATGTTCTGCTGACCCAGATTATCCACGTAATGCTGAGATATGGCAATCAGCCAGATCTGACGCAGCATGGGCAAAACCAACCAAATGTGAGATTTCAAAAGACACCTTATCGTCTTTCGCACATCCCGCTGTTTCGCCAGATGGTAATTGGCTTTATTTTGTAAGTGACATGCCTGGCGGAATAGGTGGTTATGATATATGGAGAGTACGTATTATGGACGGTGGAAAATTTGGAGGTGTGGAAAATGTTGGCCGACCAATAAACACGTCTGGAGATGAAATGTTTCCAACTTTCCGATTTAATGGAGAATTGTACTTCTCGTCTGATGGACATCCCGGTATGGGAGGGCTTGACATTCTTTGTGCAACGCACGACTCTATTGAGGGATGGAAAGTTGAGAATCTAAAATATCCGATTAATTCTCCAATGGATGATTTTGGCATGACTTTTGAGGGCAAACACAGCCGTGGTTTCTTCAGCTCAAGCCGAAATGACAATAAAGGGTGGGAACACATATATTCTTTTGAAAAACCAGAGATAACATACACCGTTACAGGATGGGTTTATGAAAAAGACGGATATGAACTTCCCGAAGCTCTAGTTTATATGGTCGGGAACGATGGAACCAATGAAAAAGTAAGTGTCAAAGGAGACGGATCCTTCACAAAAGCATTGCAACCCGGTGTGGATTACGTCTTTCTTGGTACATGTAAAGGTTATCTGAACATTCGTCAACACATTAAAATTCAAGCTACACGCGAAAGTAAAGATTATACTCTACAGTTTCCTTTACCGCCAATGAACATTCCCGTCATTATTGACAACATTTTTTATGAGTTTGACAAGGCCACACTGACCGAAGAATCTACAGAAGCTTTAGACCGGCTGGTCTCGATGATGACTGAAAATGCACATGTCACCATAGAATTATCTTCTCATTGTGACTATCGTGGTAATGATGATTATAACGAGCGTCTTTCCCAAAGAAGAGCAGAATCAGTAGTAAACTATCTCATTGAACATGGAATAGCGGAGGACCGTCTTACAGCAAAAGGATATGGCGAAAGTAAACCAAAGATTGTCACAAAGAAAATACACGAAAGACTCCCGTTCCTTAATGAAAATGACACTTTAACAGAGGCATATATCACTTCATTGCCAGAAGAACAGCAAGACACTTGTAATGCATTAAATCGACGGACAGAATTTCGAGTCTTACGTACTACATACGGAATAACTATGGAAAGTTTATTAAAGGAAGCTGAAAAAGAAGCAGAAAATGAGAATAACAAATCTGCAATAAAACGTGATGAAGAAGATAATGACGAAGAAGATAATTTATTCGATGTGTTTTAAAAAAATCAACCTTGATGTTGTTTTATTTGCGAACAAAAAAAAAAATGAGTAAATTTGCAGATAATTTGAAATAATTAATGTTAAATGCTTAAATAAAATGAAAAGTAACTTGCAAATAGCACGTGCAACTTATCAACCAAAGTTGCCCAAAGCACTTCTGGGGCCAGTTAAGGCAAAAGAAGGAGCTACAACCCAATCAGTGGGTAATCAAGAAGAAATTAAGGCAATGTTCCCTAACACATACGGGATGCCAGTCATTGAGTTTGTTGAAGGAGATGAAAAAGAATATGCTCCTTTTAATGTTGGCGTTATTCTTTCCGGTGGTCAGGCTCCTGGTGGTCATAATGTAATTTCCGGCCTTTTTGATGGTATTAAATCATTAAACCAAGATTCAAAATTATATGGGTTCATTTTGGGACCCGGTGGACTTGTTGATCATAATTATATGGAATTGACATCTGACATTATTGATGAATACCGCAATACTGGTGGTTTTGATATTATAGGTTCCGGTAGGACCAAACTGGAAAAAGAAGAACAATTTGAAAAAGGTATTGAAATTCTCCGCAAACTTAATATCCAAGCACTTGTTATCATTGGTGGTGATGATTCAAATACCAATGCCTGTGTGCTTGCGGAGTATTATGCTGCAAAAAATTATGGTGTTCAAGTAATTGGCTGTCCTAAAACTATTGATGGCGATTTGAAGAATGAGCAAATTGAAACATCATTTGGCTTTGACACCGCTTGTAAAACGTATTCCGAATTAATCGGAAATATTCAACGTGATTGCAATTCATCACGTAAATATTGGCATTTCATCAAATTAATGGGACGTTCCGCCAGTCATATTGCCTTAGAATGTGCTTTACAATGCCAACCAAATATCTGCCTTATAAGTGAAGAAGTCGAGGCAAAAGGAATGTCGTTGGATGCAGTTGTTGAATATATTGCAAATTCAGTTGTTGCACGCGCTAACGATGGTAATAATTTTGGAACTGTACTTATTCCAGAAGGTATTATTGAATTCATACCAGCTATAAAAAAACTCATTGCTCAACTTAATGATATCCTTGCCGACAATGAGATGATGTCTCGTGAAGAAACAATTGAATTTGTAAAGAAAAATCTTTCAAAAGAGAATTTACAAGTTTTTAACTCCCTTCCGGAGGACGTTTCCTCTCAACTGGCTCTAGACCGTGATCCCCATGGAAACGTGCAGGTTTCTCTTATCGAAACAGAGAAACTGCTCTCACGCATGGTCGCTTCAAAGTTAGATCAATGGAAAAAAGAAGGTAAATTTAACGGAAAATTTACAGCTCAGCATCATTTCTTCGGTTACGAGGGACGTTGTGCAGCTCCATCTAATTACGATGCTGATTATTGCTATTCTTTAGGCTTCAATGCATCCCGTTTGATTGCCAATGGAAAAACAGGCTACATGTCAATCATCCGGAACACAACAGCTCCCGCCGCGGATTGGGTTGCAGGTGGTGTACCTATTACGATGATGATGAACATGGAAAAACGTAATGCAAAAATGAAACCTGTGATTAGAAAAGCGTTGGTGGAACTAGATGGAGCACCTTTCAAATATTTTGCGGAAAACAGGAGCGAATGGGCACGTAAAACTTCATATGTGTATCCCGGTCCGATTCAATATTTTGGACCTGCCGAAGTATGCGACCAGCCAACAATAACTTTGAAGTTGGAACAGGCTAATTAGTTTGTTGATTAATTGTTTACTTAAAAGCGTATGGTACTCTGTACCATACGCTTAATCCTTATTTCAGAGATATAATAGAACTTTTGTACAAATATGCAGGATAACAATAATATATCAAGACCTCTCCACAAAATTCCCAGAAGTATTCTCTGGATCTTTTTGTGTGCTGTTATTGTCATTTATTGTTATCTGTTTTACTCTAATTTTGTAAAACCATACTCCTATAGATGGAAAGCTTTATATGGTGAGGTAAAATATCCCAAAGGGGAAATAAGAGGAATAGATATTTCCCACTACCAAAAGACTATTAACTGGAAGAAATTAAGAAAGCATAAAATACAGGACGTGCCCGTATGCTTTATATTCATAAAAGCAACAGAGGGTAAGGATGGGGTTGATCCGACATTCGATATTAACTTTCAAAATGCCAAGGATAATAGGATAACTCGTGGCGCATATCATTTTTTCACCACACAAAGCAGTGGATTAGAACAGGCTAGGCATTTTTGCGACAAAGTACATCTTGAAGAAAATGATTTACCTCCAGTTCTTGATATTGAAGTGGACATGGAAATTGGCGGAAACGAAGAAAAGACTCTTAACGAAATTGTCAATTGGCTTACTTTTGTGGAGAACCATTACCGTATCAAACCTATTATTTATGCATCGTATCGTTTTAAGACAAGATATTTAAACGACCCCATTTTTGACGATTATCCATATTGGGTGGCTCATTATTATGTTGACTCCTTAGAATATGAAGGAGATTGGTCTTTTTGGCAACATACAGATGCTGGACATATTGACGGAATAGAAGGTTATGTTGACATTGATCTTTTTAATGGGAATCCCGACATATTTAGACAAATGTGTATTTCTAAACATAAAAACATATAAGTAACAATAGAAAAAAGTACTTATTATCCTAAAAAAAATGTTTTTCAACTTGATGTTTTTGAGATAACAATATTAATGAGTAATTTTGCAAAATAAATGCTTTAAAAAACTTGAAAAAACAAATATATACGACTATACTCATTACAGTCTTGTTTCTGATTGTTCCACAGAGAGTGATATCCTCATCTTTTGATGAGAAAAACCTTTTTTATAAAAAAGACACATATGCATTTATTCCAACAGACACAGTCCCTGTAATCTCTGATACAATCCCCTCAAAATCTAAAATTGAAAATGTTGACAGTCTGATAAAACAGAAAAATCAAGCAACCCAATGGAATGATTCATTAGCACAAGCAGAAGACTCTTTGAACCGTCTAAAAAGAAGCACTCTTGAAGACCCTGTAGCATACGAAGCAAAGGATTCTATTGTTTTCATTATGGATTCCAAGAATGCATATCTTTATGGAAGTGGCAAAGTTGAATATCAGAATATCACATTGGCTTCAGAAAACATTACCATGAACATGGACAGTTCTATTGTTCATGCCGTGGGCGTTGCTGACAGTCTTGGTCGGCTATATGGTAAACCCATATTCAAACAAGGTAAAGACGAGTATGAGTCTGAAACCATGAGCTATAATTTTGACTCCAGGAAAGGTTTTATAACAAAAGTAACAACAGAACAGCAAGAGGGTTTCCTTTATAGTGAGGAATCAAAAAAAGTAGATAATAATGAACTGTATCTACGTCATGGGAAATACACAACTTGCGACCAAGAACATCCACATTTCTATATTGCTTTAAGCCGTGCAAAAGTTCATCCGGGTAAAGATGTTTTCTCTGGTCCAGCCTGGCTAGTTGTTGAAGATGTCCCTTTGCCATTAGCCATCCCTTTTGCGTATTTCCCTTTCACTAGTAAATATAGTTCTGGATTCATTATGCCAAGCTATGGTGATGAAAATACCCGTGGATTCTATCTCCGTGATGGAGGATATTATTTCGCTGTTAATGATTATTGGGACTTAAAACTTACTGGAGAAATATTCACAAAAGGATCATGGGGTTTAGGAGCCCAAACCACATACAAAAAAAGATATAAATATTCCGGGAATTTCTATTTTAATTATCAAGTCACAAAAACCGGTGAGAAAAACTTACCGGATTACACTGTGACTAAAAACTTTAAGCTACAGTGGAGACACCAACAAGATTCAAAAATGAATCCTAATAGTTCGTTTTCTGCCAGTGTGAATTTTGCCACTCAAAGCTATGAGAAAAACAATTTGACCAGTTTATACAATCCAACATCATATTCTCAAAGTACAAGGACTTCTTCCATCAGTTATTCCCGTTCTTTTCCTAAAATAGGATTGAGCATTTCTTCCAGTTTTAATATTACTCAGAACATGCGTGATTCCACTCTGTCTCTTACTATGCCGAATCTAAGTATCAGTCTGTCAAAATTTTATCCTTTCAAGCGAAAAGTTCTGGTTGGAAAACAAAAATGGTATGAAAAAATATCCATGAGCTATTCGGGGACTCTATCAAACAGTATAAGTACAAAAGAAGATCAAATTCTTCATAGCAGTCTCATAAAAGACTGGAACAATGGAATGCGACATACAATCCCTATTTCATCTTCATTTACTGTGTTTAAGTATATTAATATTGTTCCTTCATTCGACTATACAGAAAGATGGTATACCAAAAAAGTCAACCAAAGTTGGAATACCGACAGACAAATTTTGGAAAAAGATACAATTTATGGATTTAATCGTGTTTTTAATTATTCATTGGGTGTTTCTGCAAACACCAAAATATATATGTTTTATGAGCCGAACCAGAAAATTTGGGGTGATAAAATACAGAAAATACGTCATGTGATTACCCCGTCCATTTCTTTTAGATATGCACCCGACTTCAGCACTTCAAAATACGGATACTATAAGACATATACAAAAACAGATTCAGAAGGAAATGTTTCTATCGTCGAATATTCCCCTTTTGCAGGTTCATTGTATGGTGTGCCCGGGCCGGGACGTACTGGTTCCGTTTCATTTGATTTGGGTAACAACTTAGAAATGAAGATAAAAAATGACAACGATTCTATTAAAAAGATAAGCATTATTGATGAATTAGGAGCTAATATATCTTATAATATGGCTTCGAAAACTCAGCCGTGGAGTAATTTAAGCACAAGATTACGACTAAAGTGGGGCAAATTCACATTAAATTTGAATAGCACATGGGCGACATATGCCTATGAATTTGACAAAAACGGAAATGTGATAGTGGGCAATCGCACAGAATGGTCATACGGACGTTTTGGAAGATTTCAGGGAATGTCTAAAAATTTCTCTTACACATTTAATAATCAGACCTTAAAAAAATGGAAAAAGTCTTTTAGAAAACTCTTTTTTGGAGAAGAAGATGATGATTACACAGAAAATAATGAAGCAAACGAAGATGAAAAAAACGACATAGAAATGGAAGAGACTGATAATAGAAAGGGAATCAAAAAAAACAATGGCTCTAAAGAAGGATTAGATGAAGATGGCTATATGATATTTAATATTCCTTGGTCTTTCTCAATTTCTTACGGTATAACAATGACTGAAGACCGTTCAAGAAATATCAATGTTAAAAACATGAGATATCCATATAAGTTTGTTCACAACCTTAATTTTTCAGGTAATGTGAAGTTGTCGTCAAATTGGAATATTAATTTCACGTCTGGTTGGGATTTCACTACTAAAGAGTTGACTATGACAACAGTTAACATATCTCGTGATATGCATTGTTTTAACATATCAGCTGGATTTGTTTTTGGCCCATTTACATCCTATCATGTAACAATGAGGGCAAATGCAAGTACATTGACTGATGCCCTGAAATATGACAAAAAAAGCTCCTATTCAAGTTCTATCCAATGGTATTAAAACTTCAATAATTTAATGTGGTTTTAATAAGGAGTATCTATAAATCTTTTACAAAGACCGTTGTATTCTTCGATTCTGCGGTCACGAAGGAAAGGCCACCAATGTCTTACAAATTCCGAACGTTTAAGTTGGACATCAACAACGGCAACATCCTCTTCATTGTCGGGAGATTCGTGTATGATTTCTCCTTGAGGTCCTGCTACAAATGACGTTCCCCAGAACTGAATTCCTTGTGTCTGACCAGAGGGATCATCTTCATGACCAACGCGATTCACCGTCACAACATATAAACCATTGGCCACAGCATGACCTCGCTGAATAGTTTGCCATGCATTTCTTTGACGTTCTTGCTCATCGATTGTATCTGTACTTTCACAGCCTATTGCTGTTGGATATATTAATATCTCAGCTCCTTGAAGTGCCATCAGACGGGCACCTTCAGGAAACCATTGATCCCAACAAACTTGCACACCAAGAATGCCAACAGATGTTTGGATTGGGTGAAATCCAATATCTCCTGGTGTGAAATAGTATTTTTCATAATATGCAGGATCATCAGGTATATGCATTTTTCTATATATACCTGCAATGGAACCATCCTTTTCTAACACAACGGCTGTGTTGTGATATAATCCAACGGCTCTTTTCTCAAATAATGAAATAACAATAACAACTTCATACAGCTTCGCCAACTTCCCATAAAAATCGGTGGACGGACCAGGAATTGTTTCTGCTAAATTAAAATTTTGGGGATTTTCAACTTGACAGAAATATAAAGAATTATGCAATTCTTGTAGAATAATTAATTGCGCATCTTTAGAAACAGCCTCACGAATCTTACCCTCTAACTTTTTTTTGTTCTGTTCGATGTCGGCGATACAACTTTGTTGGATTATTCCAATTTTCATATAATTTAATTTTTTTGCAAATTTAATCATATTGAACGAAATAAAAAAAAAAATTAATTTTTTTCGTCTATCAATTAAACAAATACATTAAAATAATTATGAATGCATAATGTATTGTATCACGAATGTGCACATTAATAAATAAAACTGAGTTTTTATTTTGTGTTGTCCCCACTTATTTGTAACTTTGCAAAATATATACAAATTTATTAGATTGTTTTATGCCTGTTATATCCATACGTGGAAATGAGATGCCGAGTTCACCAATTCGGAAATTAGCACCACTAGCTTATGCCGCAAAAGAAAGAGGCGTTAAAGTGTATCATCTAAATATTGGTCAGCCAGATTTGCCAACGCCACAAGTGGCCATTGATGCAATAAAAAATATCGACAGAAAAATCCTAGAATATAGTCCCAGTCAGGGCTATAGAAGTTATAGGGAAAAATTAGTCGGTTATTATGAGAAATTCAATATACATCTGACCCCTGATGACATCATTATTACTACAGGTGGTTCAGAAGCTGTTTTATTTGCTTTTCTCTCTTGTCTGAATCCGGGTGACGAAATCATCGTACCAGAGCCTGCCTATGCAAATTATATGGCATTTGCCATTTCGGCAGGAGCTGTAATCAAGACTGTTGCAACAACTATTGAAGAGGGTTTCTCGTTACCAAAAGTGGAGAAATTTGAAGAACTGATTAATTCACGCACTCGGGCGATATTGATATGTAATCCCAATAATCCTACAGGTTATTTATATACTCGTAAGGAAATGAACCAAATACGAGATCTGGTGAAAAAATATGACCTATACCTTTTCTCTGACGAGGTTTATCGAGAATTTATATATACAGGATCGCCCTATATTTCAGCCTGTCATCTTGAAGGAATTGAGCAAAACGTAGTTTTAATTGACTCCGTTTCAAAACGTTATTCTGAATGTGGAATTCGAATCGGTGCTCTGATAACAAAAAATGCTGAAGTAAGAAAAGCGGTAATGAAGTTTTGTCAGGCTCGTCTATCACCCCCATTAATTGGACAAATTGCAGCAGAAGCTTCGCTTGACGCTTCTGAAGAATACAGTAGGAATGTTTATGATGAATATGTGGAACGCAGAAAATGTCTGATTGACGGACTAAACAAAATTCCTGGTGTTTATTCGCCAATCCCCATGGGAGCTTTTTACACTGTTGCAAGACTGCCTGTTGATGATTGTGAACGTTTTTGTGCCTGGTTGTTAACTGACTTCAATTATGAGGGTGAAACAATTATGATGGCGCCTGCAAGCGGCTTTTACACAACTCCTGGAGCTGGGAAGAACGAGGTCAGAATAGCTTATATCCTTAAGAAAAACGATTTGAAACGCGCATTATTCTTGTTGAGAAAAGCTCTTGAAATATATCCAGGGCGCATAGATTAATAGTTCTCAAAATAATGGGGTTTAATTTTTTTATTGCCAAACGCATATATAGCAGTAATTCAGGAGATTTTTCTTTCTCCCGCCCTTCAGTAATGATTGCAACCGCCGGAATTGCTGTAGGGATTGTTGTTATGATTATCAGTGTTTCTGTTGTTTTTGGTTTTAAAAGAGAAATTAGCGGCAAGGTTATTGGTTTTGGGTCTCATATTCAAATTCGAAGTCATACTGTCGACGAAAATCATATTGTCCTACCAGTCACCACGGATGATAAATTATCCAAGTTATTATCTAAAACACCAGGAATATCTTATTATCAGAATTATGCAGCAATACCCGGACTTGTTAAAACGGATGAGGATTTCTGTGCAATAAATATTAAGGGAGTAGGAGAAGAGTATGATTTCACTTTTTTTGAAAAATATATAATTAAGGGGAGAATCCCTTTTTTTTCTTCTAAATCATCTAAGAATCAGATTTTGATTTCCAGCCCCATTGCTTCTGAGATGAAAATTGATATAGGAGAAGCTGTTTATGTGTACTTTATCAATGAACAAAGTCAGAAAATCAGAGCAAGAAAATTCACTGTATCTGGCATATATCAAACACATTTAGAAGAATTTGACAAACTTACATGTTTTACCGACATTTACACCATACGTAGGTTAAATAATTGGGATAACAATCAGTCGAGTGGGGTGGAGATAATGGTTGAAGATATAGATAAAGCAGATAATATTGTGAATTATCTCTCACAAAATAGTGATTTTAAAATAGATGACAAAGGATACGAACGTGGTGTATATAAAATACAAGATTTATCACCTCATATTTTTGCATGGCTAGATGTCCTTGATATGAATGTAATAATGATTTTAATCCTCATGCTTGCTATAGGCGGATTCACAGTAATGGCTGGACTATTGATTGTGATGCTCGATAGGATACAGATGATTGGAATCTTAAGGTCATTGGGAACCAACAATCTGACAATCAGAAAAATATTCTCCTATTTTGCAATTTTGATAGTAGGAAAAGGTTTGTTAATAGGAGATATAATTGGAACAGGATTGTGTTTTATTCAAAAATACGGTTCCATTGTGAAATTAAACCCCTCAACATATTATATCGATTCTGTTCCGATTGAAATGAATTGGCTATATATATTATTAATCAATATTGGGGTTTTGTTTATTTCTTCTTTAGTTATTTTTGGTTCCTCTTTTTTGATGTCAATAAAAGCCCCATCTTCAACAATAAGATGGGAATGACTTTTTTCCTGTCTGAAGTTTGAGAAGTAGTTTTCACTTTTTTTGTCTTATTCTTCAAGTAATTGATGTATTAAAGGACACACAACAGTTTTCAAGACTTTTGCGTTTAATCTGTGCTCACCTTCAAATCTAATGGCATTAGGATAGTGTTTACGGAACAAGTCGTAAGTATTAACTTGTTTATCATGTATACCAAATAATCCCCAACAATTTTTTCTGTCATCATCAGTTATATCTTTAAACTGATTTCTTTCTATCATGTTATGATGTTGAATAATATCTCTGGTTATTTTGAATTCCTTCAAATTGTCTTTTCTGCGATTAAAAAATTTATGCGTGCCAGTCTTTAAAACTGTACTTAGAGTAGACATATTTAAGGCTGGGTTCACACAGATTCTTTTATATCCTTTCATTTGATGGGCATACATTCCGCCCATACTTGTGCCAATGATTAAATCTGGTTTTTCTTTTGCGCAATATTCAATCAAGAAAGGAAGAGCCTCATATGGATCAATAGGGATGTCTGGAGCAACTACTTCCATATCCGGTAACATCGATCTCAAATTTTCCACCGTACCTGATGAACCAGACGATCCAAAACCATGAAAATAAATAATCTTCTTTTTCATCTTTCTTAACAAATTATTTAATAAAACAAAAATTTTGACTAATAATCAACATGTTATTTACAAAGAAACGAAAAGTGTCGCTCTTCGCAGAGAAACACTTTCTTTACTTTCAATAGGTATTAGCTTTTAAGGTAAAAAGATTGTTTTCAGGATAACATTGCAAATTTAGCAATTATTAATCTTTTATAACATTATTTTTTTATGTTAAATAACATAATTTTGTGAATTAATGTCGAATCAGATTCCACAATCAAAATAATATTTACTAAAGCATAAATTCAACAAACAACAATAAATATTTAAAAATAAATGTTTTGTCTACACAGACTTCATCTTTAAATACTTCTGTAGCTAAAAATAGTTTAAATGCAATCCAGTGTAGAATTTATGAACCATAATAATCTCCTTTTATATATTTTACCATTGATTTTCCTTTTGATTTTGTTTCAGATATAATAAGATATTTTTTTAAACATTGATTAAAAACGAGCTAATTTATATATTTTTTTATGATAAACAAATAAAATGCTTCAATAAATAAGGATTTAAGTATATTTTTTGATTTTTTTTGTATAAATTTGCAAAATAATAATAATTTAACTGATTTTATTATGGAAAAAATAACAATTACAGATGAAAAGTATGAACCGATTAGCTTTGTAGAAGAAATCGTTAAAAAAGATTTGGAAAACAAGAAAAATGGTGGTCGTCTTCAGACACGTTTTCCCCCCGAACCTAATGGATATCTTCATATTGGTCATGCAAAAGCAATTTGCATGGATTTTGGTATTGCAGAAAAATTGGGTGGAGTTTGCAATCTAAGATTTGATGATACAAATCCATCCAAAGAAGATATAGAATATGTGGATTCCATAAAAGAAGATATTGAATGGTTGGGATTTAAGTGGGGTAGTATTTTTTATGCTTCTGATTATTTTCAGCAACTGTGGGATTTTGCAGTCAGGCTAATAAAAGAAGGTAAAGCATATGTAGATGAACAAAGCAAAGAAACTATCAATGAACAGAAAGGGAGCCCAACAACTCCTGGTATAGAAAGTCCATACAGAAACCGTCCTGCAGAAGAAAGTTTAGATTTATTTGAAAGGATGAATAGGGGTGAGTTTGAAGAGGGCTCAATGGTGCTCAGAGCAAAGATTGACATGACTAACCCCAACATGCATTTTCGTGATCCGATAATTTATCGTATTATTAAAATAGCGCACCATCGCACAGGAAATAAATGGAATGCATATCCAATGTATGACTTTGCCCATGGACAAAGTGATTTCTTTGAGGGTGTCACACACTCAATCTGTACGCTCGAATTTGTGGTTCATCGTCCATTATACGATTATTTTATAGACGAATTAAAAGAACATAAAGACCTTGACAACAACCGCCCACGGCAGATCGAGTTTAACCGATTGAATCTCACATATACGGTTATGTCTAAGCGTAAATTATTAGCATTGGTGCAAGAAGGTCTTGTGAACGGTTGGGATGACCCTCGTATGCCGACTATTTGTGGTCTGAGACGACGTGGTTATAGCCCTGAATCAATCAGGAAATTTATCGACATGATTGGCTATACAAAATACGAGGCACTAAATGACTACGCAATGTTGGAAGCTGCAGCTCGTGAAGACTTGAACAAACGTGCAACTAGGGTCAGTGCCGTTCTAAACCCAGTAAAGTTGATTATCACAAACTATCCAGATGAGATGGTGGAGCAAATGGTTGCAATCGACAATCCAGAAGATATGGAGAGTAAAACCCATGTAATAGAATTCAGTAAGTATTTATGGATTGAAAAAGAGGATTTCATGGAAGATGCTCCAAAGAAATTTTATCGTTTAAGCGTTGGACGTGAGGTGAGGCTCAAAAATGCTTATATCGTAAAATGCACAGGATTCAAGAAGGACAACAATGGTGAGATAGAAGAAATATATTGTGAATATGACCCTATGACCAAAAGCGGTATGCCAGATGCAAACCGCAAAGTGAAAGCAACATTACATTGGGTTAGTTGCAACCATTGCCTTCAGGCAGAAGTGCGTTTATATGACAGATTGTTTTCTGTTGAAAACCCCAGTGCAGATGACAGAGATTTCCATGAATTGCTTAATCCAAATTCATTGGAAGTCAGAAAGAATTGTTATGTAGAGAAATATTTACAAGGTTTTAAGCCTTTAGACCACTTACAGTTCCAGAGACTTGGCTATTTCACATTGGATTACGATTCAACAAAGGATAGATTGATTTTTAATAAAACGGTTGGACTGCGCGACAACTGGGCAAGAATGTCAAAATGGCCATTCTAAGATGACAAACAATTTTTTTGAATCAAAAGAATTTCAAGAATCACTCTCCCTTTATCTAAAATCTAAAAGGGAAGGTGATTCCTGTTATATGGATTCTGATGAGTTCATTAGCATCTCTGATTTTTATGTAGAAGAAGGGAATATCAAAGAAGCAGGGAATGTCCTTTCTCTCGCTTTGAGGATTCATCCCGACTCAAAACAATTAAGGGTGGCTTATGCTGGTGTTCTCTTATGTGATTATCAATTTGAAAAAGCAAAAAAAACGATTGCAAATGTGACAGAAGAGGATTGCTATGATGTGCTCTACCTTTATGCACAATTAAGTTGTGCGTTAGATTATGATTATGAAAAGGGTGAGTCTTTATTTCGTCAATGGATAGCTTATATCGATTCGGATTTTGATGATGATGATATGGAAAATGGGGATTTTCATACATCCGATGATGAAGAGCGCTATGATTTCAGTAGCAAAAGACGAGATGCAATTTTTCGTATCATTATGTCATATTTAGAATTTACCGAAGAAAAATCACGGGATAAATATGTTAAACGGTGGATTAAGGATTATATTCGAAAATTTGATGAAATTGGTAGATTTATTGAGGATTATTCTATAGCAAAAACTTGTTATGAATTAGGATATTATGATTGTCTGGATGACCTTCTAACACGTATATTGGACGTTAATCCCTATTATGAACAAGGTTGGACTATGTTAGGAATATCTCAGCAGTATAGAGGTCTATATGATGAAGCAGAAAACTCACTTCAGTTTGCACTTGCAATTAACCCAGACAGTTCATTGGCAAATGTGACTTATGCTCAATGTATGCTATCCATTCCGAATTATGAAAAAGCATTGCATTATTTACTGAAATCCAAGCTTTTAACTGGTGATGAATCTTATGATTATTATATTGGGAAATGTTATTACAAATTAAGTCGAACTGACGAAGCAATTGAATGTTTTGAAAAACTATTCGATTCCTATATCAAACAAGATGTTGACGATTTTAACAAGGAAGCATTTTTTGATCTTGCAGAATCGTTATATTTATGCAATAAAATTGATAATGCTTTTTTCATGGTAGACAAAATATTACGTCATACCCCCAATCATCTTAATACCAGAATGCTTCTTGCATGTCTTTACCTCCATAAAAACTGCTTTTATGAGGCGACAGACATTTTTACCGAAATCCTTGTAAATTCAAATTTTAACGAGCAATTTATTACAGATATCGCCTCCCGCCTTATCGCATACGATTATGACAAATTGGCGATTTTCTTATTAAAAACTATTGTAAATAAAGTTGAGACAAACAAAAACAAAACATATAATAAAGTTATTGCTTTGTTTTCCATAGCATATTTTAAAGAGAAAAGACAAAAAGAATGTCTTTTTTATTTAAAAATTCTATGCGAACAGGCACCAGAATTAGTTAAGACTTATTTCTCAAGTATATTACCTGATTCTGTTTTACAATCAGATTATTATGAATACTTATCAACTCAAATAAAATAAACATTATATTATTAAATCCATCATTATGTCGAAAACACTAAGGCCTTCTTTTTTATTTTGTGCATTAACATTTATACTTTTATTCTTCGTTAATTATTCTGCATTTTCTCAGCGAAAAGAAACTTATTTAAAAAACGGCTGGAAATTCTCACGTGACGACAACCCTAGTAATGCAGAAATATCGTATGATGACAATCAATGGGAAAATGTATCTGTACCTCACGATTGGGCTATTAATGGTCCGTTTGATAAAGAAATTGACAAACAGACTGTTGCAATAGAGCAAAATGGGGAAACCAAACCCACAGAAAAGACTGGACGCTCTGGTTCTCTACCATGGATTGGAACCGGGTGGTATCGCACACATTTTACCGTCAATAAGGAATTCTGCCGTTTCATTCTCAATTTTGACGGTGCTATGGCTGAACCAAAAGTGTTTGTTAATGGCAAATACGCGGGTGAATGGAAGTATGGTTACACTCCCTTTAATGTTGATATTACACCATATGTCAACCAGACAGGCGACAACCTTCTTGCTGTCAGATTAGAAAATCTGCCAGAAAGTAGCAGATGGTATCCTGGAGCTGGACTTTATCGGCCAGTTAAACTCATTCAAACTCAAAAAATTGCATTATCTGAATGGGGAATAGATGTAATAACCGAATCCATAAACCAAGAATTACAAACAGCAGACCTTAAAATTCTAATCTCAGCTGATACCAATAATAATCCAAATTTAAGCTTAATTCTTAGTTCTAATACTTGTCAAGATTTAACCGGAAGTTATCCTTTGAATAAGGATAACTATATATCGATTCGTAAAACTGTAAAAAATGTTGTTTTTTGGTCTCCTGAAACTCCACGCCTATATGATTTAAGAATAAAATTGGTTAATAATGTCACAAACGATACAATAGATGACAAAATCGTCAGATTTGGTATCAGGACTATTGAGGTTTCCGACGATAAAGGGTTCTCTTTAAATGGTAAAACACGGAAAATTAAAGGGGTTTGCCTTCATCATGATTTGGGAATGTTAGGTGCTGCTGTTAACAAGGCCGCTTTAGCGCATCAACTTATTCTATTAAAGTCCATGGGATGTGACGCGATTCGTACCAGCCACAACATGCCGTCACAATGTCAGATGGATCTTTGTGATTCTCTTGGTTTGATGGTTATGGCAGAGAGTTTTGACATGTGGATTTATCCCAAATGCAAGAATGGCTATGCACGTTTCTTTAAAGGATGGAGCGACCGTGACCTGGGAAACTTAGTGCTTTCAAACCGACTGCATCCTTCAATTGTTATGTGGTCAATTGGAAATGAGATACCAGAGCAGGGAATGAAAAATGGTAATTTGTTAACTCGTCATCTTCAAAACATAATACATTCTTTAGATAAAACACGTCCAGTTACCTCCGGATGTGACAGAATCGACAATGCGATTGCAACGGGTTTTGCTCAGGTTTTAGATGTACCCGGGATGAACTACCGTACTCACAAATACGAATCTGCATACGACAAATTACGACATGGGTTTTTATTAGGAAGCGAGACAGCCTCAACAGTCTCATCAAGAGGTGTATATAAGTTCCCTGTCACATTATGCAATAACCAAATCTACGATGATGGCCAATGCTCAAGTTACGACGTTGAATATTGTTCCTGGAGCAATTTACCAGAGGAAGACTGGGTTCTACAGGATGACAAAAAATGGGTTATAGGAGAGTTTGTATGGACTGGTTTTGATTATTTAGGAGAACCAACACCTTACGATGAATATTGGCCAAGCCGAAGCAGTTATTTTGGAATATTCGATCTTGCCGGTCTGCCCAAAGACAGATATTATTTATATCGCTCTAAGTGGAGTAACGAAAAGACCATTCATCTTTTACCTCATTGGAACTGGCCGGGAAGAGAAGGAGAAATTACTCCAGTTTTTTGTTATACAAACTTTCCTACGGCTGAATTATTTATAAATGGGAAAAGTCAGGGGAAAATCAGTAAGAGAATGACTAATGCTGTCAATTTCAATAATGGCGATGAGTTACTTGACCGATATAGGCTTCGCTGGATGAATGTGAGATACGAACCTGGAGAATTGAAAGTTGTAGTTTATGATAAAGACGGAAACTATGTGGGGGAGGAAATTGTTAAAACAGCAGGAGAGCCTCATCATCTTGAACTTCTCCCCGACAAATCATCACTTTTGTCAGATGGTGAAGACATGATTTTTATTACCGTAAGAATAGTAGACAAAGACGGGAATTTATGTCCAGACGCAGACAATCAAATCAATGTAGAGGTCGAGGGAGAGGGACTTTTTAAAGGAATATGCAATGGTGATGCCACAAGTCTCGAGTCTTTCACGAAACCCACCATGAAGGCATTTCACGGATTACTTTCAGTAGGAGTAATTTCTTCAGGTAAGAAAGGGAAAATGAGAGTAATCGTAAAAAGTAAAGGTCTTAAAAAGTCAGAAATAGTTTTTAACATTGACTGAATTTCCGATTTTCCAATAAAAAAGGCAGCATAATTATGCTGCCTTTTTTATTGGAAAATAATAAAAGGTCATTATTTCTTAAGTAAATCACGAATTTCGCCAAGAAGTTTTTCCTCATTAGATGGTTCTGGCTCAGGAACTGGTTCTTCTGCTTTTTTCTTTGCCAATTTATTCATGCCTTTAATCATCAAGAAAATACAGAATGCAATTATCAGGAAGTCAATAATGTTCTGAATGAAACTTCCGTATGCGAAAACAGGAACACCTGCCTCACGGGCAGCAGCCAGAGACATACCTTCTTTAAAAGCCGGATTATCTCCAAGTACACAATAGAGATCAGTAAAATTAGCGCCACCTGTCACTTTTCCTATCAATGGCATGATAATATCATCCACAAGTGAACTGACAATTTTACCAAACGCACCACCGATGATAACACCGACAGCCATGTCCATTACGTTGCCTTTCATGGCAAACTCTTTAAATTCTTTTAAAAAACCCATAATTGTAAATTTTAAATTATTAAATATGTTTCTTTTGCAAAGTTACTATTTTATTTGTAATTATGCATTATAAATTCAGTTTTTTTTAGTTTGATTTTATAAGTTGATTGTTCTTTATTATGAAGTAATATTTGTGGAATTAGTATCTTTTAAGCGAAGAAATCGATAACATTCAATATTTTTTTTGCACATTTCACATTTATCGGCTTGACAAGATTGCTAAATCGGATGGTAATTATGCTCATTCTTATGAATGGTACAAAGCCCTATAGTATTATTTAAGTAAAAAAAAATATTTTCTTTTGCAAAGTTTGTATTTTATTTGTAACTTTGCATAATAAAATGAATATTATTTTTTTCTTAAAAATACCATCTATGTAAGCCAAGAATATGAGAGCAAAATTTTTTTATATAATATTTACAATTGTTTTGATTATGCTTCTTATTGGTTGTTCTACGGCTGAAAGATGTAATTGTGGATGAAACAACTAAATTGATAGACAATTATATTTTCATTTTTATAAACCCATTAATAATTAATTAAAAAATGACAAAAGTAGCAATTAACGGTTTCGGCCGTATCGGTCGCCTCGCTTTCCGTCAGATGTTCGAGGCTGAAGGTTATGAAGTAGTTGCAATTAACGACTTGACAAGCCCCAAAATGTTGGCTCACTTGCTGAAGTATGATACCGCTCAGGG
>JAEEGL016765193.1_pt1 | contig 31770 bp, 28 predicted proteins | sample 9134231 | NCBI WGS metagenome assembly JAEEGL01 (sample SAMN16246548, study PRJNA631951) | gut metagenome | biome: gut microbiome; feature: rumen; material: fiber-attached | host: Bos | place: Iran: Karaj | collected 2018-10 | reverse complement strand
ATATTTAAGGTAAAAGAAGGAGTTAACTATAATCCAGAAGATCCTAACTATGATTTATTTAAATTAGCTTGTAGAGTTTCTGCAAAGAGACTTTTCCCTAATTTCTCATTCATAGATGCTCCATATAATTTACAATATTATAAACCAGGAGACTTTACTACTGAAGTAGGATACATGGGATGTAGAACAAGAGTACTTGCTAATAAAGCAGATCCTGATAAATGTGTAACTCCAGGACGTGGAAATTTATCATTTACATCAATTAACTTACCAAGACTTGGATTAAAACATGGAATTGCTACAAAACAAAGAGATAAAGCTGATATGAAAGGGTTCTTTGATGAACTTGATGAATTACTAGAACTTGTAAAAGATCAGTTATTAGAAAGATTTGAAATTCAATGTAGTAAGAAAGTTTATAATTTCCCATTCTTATTAGGTCAAGGAGTTTGGCTTGATAGTGAGAAGTTAAAACCTAATGATAGATTAAGAAAAATATTAAAACATGGAACATTAAGTATTGGATTTATTGGTCTTGCTGAATGTTTAAAAGCTCTTATAGGAGAGCATCATGGTGAAAGCGAAGAAGCTCAAAAGCTTGGATTAAAAATCGTTGGTCATATGAGAGAAAAATGTGATGAATTCGCTGAAAGATATAATTTGAATTTTACATGTCTTGCAACACCTGCTGAAGGTTTGTCTGGAAGATTTGTAAATATAGATAAGGCTATATATGGAAAGATTAAAGGTGTAACAGATAGAAGTTATTATACAAATTCATTCCATATACCTGTATATTTCAATATAACTATTAAGAAGAAGATTGGATTAGAAGCTCCATATCATGCTTTAACAAATGCAGGACATATTTCTTATATTGAACTTGATGGTGATACATCAGAAAATGTAGAAGCTTTCGAAAAAGTTATAAGAATTATGAAAGAAGCAGGAATTGGATATGGTGCAGTTAACCATCCAGTTGATAGAGATCCAGTATGTGGATATGTTGGAATAATTAAGGACGTATGTCCTAAATGCGGACGCCGTGAAGGTGAAGGTGTAAGTTTGGAAAAAATCACAGCACTTGATTGTGAATGTGGTAGATAAAAGAAGGAGAGGTAGAGAAAAATGAAAAAAGAATTAGAAGTAGAAGCAGTACAAACAAAAGAAAAAACAAAAGGAGAAGGTGTAGGATTCGAAAGAATTAGAAGAATCACTGGATACCTTGTTGGAACAGTAGACAGATTTAATAATGCTAAACAAGCAGAAGAACACGATAGAGTAAAACATTCATTTTAGTATATGTTAATTAGACTTGCTAGTAATCTACAAAAAGATAGCATAGTTGATGGTGAAGGCATTAGAGCAGTAATATGGACTCAAGGATGCCCTCATCATTGTCCGGGATGCCATAACCCTGCAACCCATGATTATAATGGGGGCTTCCTAGAGGACATTGAAGATATTAAAAAGGAAATAAATTCTCTTGATGATGAAGTAGGCGTAACTTTCTCAGGAGGTGATCCTTTTGAACAACCAGAAGCTTGCTATGAACTTGCAAAGTATACTCATAGTGTTAATTTGAATGTTTGGTGTTATACTGGTTATACGTATGAACAATTATTGAAAAAAGCAGAAGATAATCCTGCTGTAATGAATTTCTTAAAAGAAATTGATATTCTTGTTGATGGAAGGTTCGTCATGAAACTTAAGAGTTTTGAAATAAAGTTTAGAGGTTCTAAAAACCAAAGAGTTATAGATGTAAAACAATCTTTAGCTAAAAATAAAGTAGTATTACATGATGTAGACGATAAAAAAGTTAGCAAGAAGAAACAAGAGATTTATATTTAACTAATAGCATTTGCTATTAGTTTTTTGTTTTATTGAAAGTTTTGTATATTACATATATAATATATTTAGGTGATTAAATTATGAAAGATGAAAAGCAATTAATAATATTTTTTAAAAAGGGTACTTCAGTTGATGCTCCAACTTTAGCAGCTAAATTAAAGGAAAAATTTGAAGAATTAGGAGAACCAACTGTTATTCCATTTAATTTTAAAAATCCAAATCAACCACTGGTAATATTTAATCAGGGAAAAATAGAATTAACAGTTAATATTAATGATGTTGGCTTTGCTTATAAAAGAGAAGATGAAAAAAAGGCCTTTGATACTGTTATTGAAATAATAGAATGCTTTGAAGAGTTAGATTATTCGTTTGTAAGAATGGGATACGTGACAAGTTATTTTCATACTAAAAAAGAAAGAGAAGCTTTTAAAGAAAAGATGTTTAAAGCTGTTGATAAGATTGATTCTGAGTTTCAATTGTCTTGGTATAATAAAGAGTTAATAGATTCAGTTTCAGTAAATGTATGGGAAAGAGAAATGACTGATTTAATGAATGGTGTAGAATTATTATCTGTTTATGATATTAATACGCCAATTGATGAAGAATATAATATTAGTAGTGAGTTTGTTAAAAGTTTTCTAAAAGCTTGCGACAAATATATTGCAATAAGAGATAAGAAATAAGCAAGAGCATAAGCTCTTTTTTTTCTATCTTTTTTAATTACGTGTTATAATTTATTTGAGGGTGGTGGTTCTATGAATGGGAAACTTTTACCAGCAGATACATATATAGTTGTTAATAAGACAATTTTATCTTTAGAAGATAGAAAAAAGATTACAATGTTATATCAACCAATTATAGGACATACTGCTGTTAGCCTTTATTTGACTTTAATTGATGATTTAGAAAAAAGAGAATTTATGAGTTCTGAACTTACCCATCATCATTTGATGAGTACAATGCAGTTGAAGCTTAATGATATAGTTATTGCAAGAGAGAAATTGGAAGCAATTGGATTATTAAAAACATATGTTAAAGAAGAAAATGTTAATAATTTTGTTTATGTTTTGTATTCTCCACTTGCTGTGAGTGATTTTTTTTCACATCCCGTATTAAGTGTTGTTTTGTATAATAATCTTGGGAAAAAAGAGTTTGATAAATTAATTAGTTATTTTAAAGTTCCAAAGTTAAATCTTAAAGATTATACTGACATAACAGCATCATTTTCTTCAATATTTAGTGTTTCTAGCGGTAATACGGTTATTGAAAATGATAATATTATAAAGAAAAATATTGGAAGTATTAAGATGGATGAAAAAGTTGATTTTTCTTTATTGATTTCTAGTATTCCAAAAAATTTAGTAAATGAGAAATGTTTTAATGATGAGGTTAAGAATCTTATTAATTCTTTAGCGTTCACTTATAATATTGATGATTTGAATATGCAAGGTTTGGTACGTAATAATATAAATGAAAAAGGATTAATAGATAAGGAAGGATTAATACAAGCTGCAAGAGATTTTTATGAATTTGATAATGCAGGAAAACTTCCAACTCTTATTTATTCTAAGCAGCCTGGATATTTAAAAAGCCCACAAGGTGATACTTCAAATAGGGCTAAGATGATATATATTTTTGAAAATGTAACACCATATGATTATTTAAGAAGTAAATATAAAACTGGGGAACCTACACTTAGAGAACTTCAAATTATAGAAGATTTAATGGTTAAACAAAAAATGAAACCAGGAGTTGTTAATGTTCTTATTTCTTATGTTTTAAAAGTAAATAATAATAAATTTACTCGAAGCTATGTAGAAACAATTGCATCACAGTGGTGTAGAATGAATATAGAGACAGTAGAGGATGCAATGGCTGCAGCTGAAAAAGAACATAAAAAGTTGGTTAGTAATAATAAAACAATTAATAAAAAAGATACGAAAGATACAAAAGAAACTAAAGATAATCTACCATTATGGTTTGATAAGAATATAGAAAAACAAGATATATCTAAAGAAGAACAAGAAGAGCTAGACAAATTACTAAAAGATTTTTAGTATTTGTTGAAAAATATGTTCTTTTTTTGTTATACTATTTATGAGAATGGTAAGGTGAGAGTTTATGGTTTTTAAGGTTGATTATGAAAAAATGTCAGAAGTTGGCCATTCCTTTTTAGATAAAAGTGAAGAGTTAAATTCTTTGTATTTGGATGTAATCGAAATATGTAAAGAAATAGATGAGAATTGGAAAAGTGAAGATTCAACTATTTATTTAAGACATATGGCAGCTTTCCTAGTAACAAAAATTAAAGAAAATGAAAGACTGTTTGAAACTGGTAAAGTTTTAAATAAAGTATCTTCTCGTTATGGAGATCAAAATGACAAGTGGGCAAATGACTTGTTAAAAAGTGATTTAATGAAAAAGGAGAAGGAAGTAAAATGAAAAGCATGTACATGGAAAGTGAAAATTTAAAAGCCATTTCTTTGAAGTTAAAGAACAAAATAAAAGAAATTGAGAATTGTTATGCTAGTATTAATGAAGCTGCAAAAAATCTTGATGGAACAAGTGAAAATTGGGTTGGAAATGAACAAAGAGTTTTTTGGAATAAGTATCAAGAAATGTATAGACAATATCCAAAAAATTTAGAGAAGCTTAATGAATTCTATGATTTTTTGTGTAAGACAATAAGCGATTACGAAGAAAGGGATAGATCTATTAGTAATGATATAGATGTCAATGCTGATAAATTGGATGTTTAGGTGAACTTATGATTCTTAAAGTTGATACTACAATTAATGAAAAAACAATAACTATTTTAAAAGAATCTCAAGAAGCTTTGAATACAGGTATTAAGAGTGGAATCGGTAGTGATTTTAGTGCTTTAACAGATCTTGGATTATTTAGTACTCAACTTGATAATTTAAAGAAAGCTGTTGAAAGATTATCTACTTATCATGAAAACTTCATTGCTGTTGTAGAAGAAAACAAGTATCAATGGGGTGAAGTTGCTGGTCAAGTTGGAGGAGATTTAAATCAAATAGGTGCTGGTGATAGTAGTGTAGTTTCTGCTAGTGGTGGAGCAAGCATAGGAAGCGGTAGAGGAGCTGACGGAAAGTATAGTGGTGGAAGCTATGGAGGAACTGGTGGAGGTTCAGGAGGCGACTTAGGTGCTATTAATCCTGGAACAAGTGTAAAAACTGAAGATGTTTCTACAGTAGTTGCAAAACTTGATACTGAAACACTACAAATCTTGTTGAAAAAATTATATTTAATGAATGGTGAAAAATCTATTGTTGATCTTTTAGTAGATAAAGCTAAATCAGGTGCGTTACTTGTTTATTTAAAGAAAATACTTGGAGATACAACATCAGATTTGAGTGATATAAGTACAGAAGAATCAGATAAGATTCAAGCTGAAATACTTTCAAAAGTTAATACTGAAAAAGTTGATGTAGAAACTGAAGAAGGAAAATCAGAATTAGAAAAAGTAATTCTTGAAGATATAAGTAAAGCTCCTGCTGATGAATCAAAATGGAATGAAATGATATACGGTGATAATACAAAAAGTGTAGAATTACTTGATGGTAAGTGGGTAGTAGCTAAGACTGTTTCTGATTTAAATGAATATGCTTCTTATATTTCAAGTAATGGAGTTCGTCAAGATTCAGACCCAAGTATATATGGTGATTATTGTTTGGCATTCTCATATGTTCATGCTTATGATTTATATACTGGTTCAAGAGGGTCTGCACAAGCTGCTGGAAATTATGCACATGCTGGAGCATTTGAAGATTTTATTGATGATGATAAGAGTAAAGTGCTTGCTAAAGTTTACGATGAAATAATGCGTGGACGTCCTGTTGTAATTCAGGTTAATGGTAATAAAGCTGGAACGAGTAGACACTTTGTTACTGTTGTTGGATTTAAAGAAGGAATAACCAGTGCAGAATCTTTGACAGAAGATGATTTGTTGATTATAGATTCATGGGATGGAAAAATAGAAAGAATGGATACTGAAAAATCTAGATTTATGACTAGTGGTGCAGATTGTCATAAAGATTATTCTGGATATAGATTAAGAGTATTAAAGGATAGCGTAAGTATGTCTGCTTAGGAGGTAAAGTATGGATAGTAAATATCAAAGGTACTATGATGGATTAAAGGGTAAAGACTTTAGTTCGACAGTTAGTAAATATACTACTGCAATTGGCAATGTTAAAACCAAAGTAGATGGAATTGAAGCAACACTTGCTAGTGATGGATGGTCTGAAAAAGGATTAGATATAATAAAAAGTTCTATATTACCATCATTAAAGAAAAATGAATCTGAAATAGAAAATGGAATTAAAACTTTAGCCTCAGTAATATCTAAAGTAGATACTTTAAAATCTAAACTAGAAAGTTTAAAAAGTGAATGTAATGCTTTAAATTCTGCTAGAGAAGAAGATAAAGCAGGTCATAGAAGTAAAATAAATTCATTAGAAAGAGAAATAGATTCAATTATTAGTGAGATTAATTCTACATCACTTGAATTTACTGATGATGCTACTAATTTCACATCATATATAGATTCACTTAAAGAAATGACTTCTATTGCTGGATTGAAAGCAGAATTTTTAGGAGATGTTAATGATTCTAGTAAATATTATATTGATCCTAATTATGCACATAAAGCTAAAGAATTGGTTATGTTTGATAATACAACAGGACAGATTCTTAAAGAAGGAGATACAATTCATTTAAAACCTGGAGAAACTAGAGTATTAACAGTTAGACTTCCATATAATGCAGGAGAAATCGATAAAGTTGTTAGAACGACTGCTGATGGAGATGGTAATTTTAGATCTGGGTCTGTTGTTACTGCAAAAAGTGATATAAATCCTGATCCTAATGTTGTTGATTATGTTAACTATAAATCTTGGTCAGGACATATACCAGCTGGAGTTGATTTACATACTAATTATTATGATTGGATTATTACTGCTACTGGAACAGGCGCTGCTACTATAAGTCAAACTTGCGAATATACAAACAAACAAGGTAGTACACCTAAAGCAATGACTGATCTTAAAGTTATTGTTGGGTAATTAATTGACTTTCTTTTAGTAAAATGTTAATATATACCTTGTAAAAACGTTGATGGAGACTAGTAAAATAATTAATTATTCTTAGAGAGTTAACGGTTGGTGTAAGTTAATAATAATATTATTTGAATCTACTCTTAAGTGAAATATAAAAGTATTTCCGGTGATGAGCCGTTATCTTAAATTAAGACTAAAAAAGGATGGTACCGTGTATTGCACTCCTTTATTTGGTCTTTTTTTTATTAGGAGGATATTATGCTAAAAAATTATTTTGATGAAGATAAGTATCATGAAATAAAAACTAGTGATAACTTAATATATAAAGCATTAGAAATAGTTTCAAAACTGTTTGAGAATGATGTTGATAAGGGAGGAATGCCATACATTCTACATATTGAGTATGTGTATAGACATGTCTCGAGTATTGAAGAAAAAGTAATTGCACTTCTTCATGATGTCATCGAAGATAAAGATGTTACTGGTGAAGATTTATTGGATGTTGGTTTTCCAAAAAAAATTGTGCAAGATGTTTTATCTTTAACAAGGGTTAAACCTATGGAGTATAGTGACTATATTGATAAATTAATTGATAAAGGAAGTATAGAAGCACTTCATGTTAAACTAGCTGATTTAGAAAATAATATGGATTTAACTAGAATTAAGAACCCAACTGTTAAAGACTATCAAAGAGTAGAAAAAAGATATATACCAACACATGAAAAAATTATGAATAGGCTTAAGGAGTTAGAAAAATGATTGATATTAAATTAATAAGAGAAAATAAAGATTTAGTAAAAGAGAATATAAAAAAGAAATTTCAAGATGAGAAGCTTCCAATAGTAGATGAAGTTTTTGAAATGGATAAAAAAGTACGTGAAGTACAAACAAAATGTGATCAGTTAAAAGCTGATAAGAATAAACAAAGTGGAGAAATTGGCAAGTTAATGAAAGATAAAAAGATTGATGAAGCCAATAAAGTTAAAGAAAAAATTGCTAAAATGGGTGATGAAATAAAATCACTTGAAGAAGAACAAGAAAAGTTACAAAAAGATATTAAAGATCGTATGATGGTAATTCCAAATATTATTGATAAGAGCGTTCCTATTGGAAAAGATGATACAGAAAATGTTGAAGTTGAAAGATTTGGAGAAGCTAAAGTACCTAAATATGAGATTCCTTATCATGCTGATATTATTAATGCTCTAAATGGAATGGATAAAGAGGCGGCAGGAAGAACTAGTGGAGAAGGTTTCTATTATTTGCTAGGAGATATAGCTAGACTTCATGAGGCTATGATTGCATATGGTAGAGATTATATGATTGAACATGGATTTACTTATGCTATCCCACCATTTATGATTCATAGTGATGTTGTAACTGGAGTTATGTCTTTTCCTGAAATGGAAGCAATGATGTATAAAATAGAGGGAGAAGATTTATACTTAATAGGAACAAGTGAACATTCTATGATAGGTAAATTTAAAGATCAAATACTAAAAAAAGAAGAATTACCAGTAACAATGACAAGTTACTCTCCATGCTTTAGAAAAGAAGGTGGATCTCATGGATTGGAAGAAAGAGGTTTGTATAGAGTACATCAATTTGAAAAGCAAGAAATGATTGTTATTTGTGAACCTGAAGAATCTATGGACTTTTATGAGAAGATGTGGAGATATACAGTAGAAATATTTAGAAATATGGATATACCGGTAAGACAATTAGAATGCTGTAGTGGAGATTTAGCAGATTTAAAAGTTAAATCTTGTGATATAGAAGCATGGAGCCCAAGACAACAAAAGTTTTTTGAAGTTGGTTCTTGTTCTAATTTAGGAGATGCTCAAGCTAGAAGATTAGGAATAAGAACTAAAGGAGAGAATGGAACGTATTACTTACATACATTAAATAATACAGTTGTAGCAACACCACGTGGTTTAATTGCATTACTTGAGAATAATTATAATGAAGATGGAAGCATTAATATTCCAAAAGTACTTCAACCATATATGGGTGGAAAAAAGAAAATAGAGATAAAGAAATAAATTAATTTTATTTCTTTTTTTATGAATAAAAAATAAAAAAGAAAAAAATCATTTTCTTATGATTAAGTACTTTCTTTTTTTCTTTTTTTTGGTATAATATTTATTATAGGTGGAGGTATGTATGAGTACAACCGTTGACATTAATAAATTGTTTCAACTAATTGATTCATATAAATATGCATCTGTTAGAGGTGAAAAAGTTGAACTTATAGTTACTCCTTACATGGTCGATGATAAGTGGGATGATTCTAAAAGACTTATTACTATCGGACTACAGGGAGGATTAGTAAGAGATAGAGAAACTTTTTTAGTAAATAGCTCTAATGTATTTGATGATATTGTACTTCCACAGTTGTTATCTTATTTCACTCATGGAGATTCACTTCTTAAATGGGATATAGTAGAAAGTAGCATTGAAAGTGCTACTCATAAGGGTGTAATTGAGACAGAAACAGGAAATGTGTTCTATCTTGAGACATTTAATAAAGACTTGTTTGAAGAAGTTGTTAAAGATAAGAAAAGTGTTGATAAAGATATTGTATATAAAGACGATTTCTTAACTGATAATGATAAGATTTGGAATGAGATAATATATTATGCAAGTAAGCGAAGGACACTACAAGATTTCTATACAAGGAATGATTTATCTACAAGAGATAGAGAAAACATTCTTAAGTTTGTAGCAATTGTTGCAGATAATAAAAGAGGTATAAGTGGTGGTACTTCCAAAATAGATTTGATAAAAAATCAAAAATTCATGGATGAATTGTTTAAAGATAAGAAAAAGCTTATTGAATTAGGCTTAAGTGATCGATTAATAAATAAGATATCTGATGAAGCGTTCATTAATGAATTGGGAATACTTGTTGGAGCCGAAAAAAGAATAAGAAGAAAACTTGATATAAATAATCCAACAATTAAATCTAAAATTGAATTTGCAATAAATGAATTAGAAAAAGTAGATTATTATAGTTTAAAAAATGCTAGTGCAATAGATTTTGCTAATGGTAAATTTACATCAAATCAACCTGCAAAATTATATGAATTAAAACAGTTATATAGTGTTGATAGAAGTTATTCAAAATCTACTATAGATGATTACAAAAAATATTGTGATGAAGTATTAACTTATTTAGAAAATAAAGCTTTAAATAATAAGAAAATTTCTAAATCAAAAATTAAGACTCCACTTACAGTATTTGAAAAATATGAAGATAGAATAGTTGATGATTATAATAAATTTTATGAAATAATAGATTTAGTAACAAAAGGAAGAATAGATTTAGAGAAATATGAAATAATTGTTGAACCAAGTGTTATTGATCCTACTGCTAGAAATGTAAGGGTATCTATTGTTGATGGAGTAAGTAGAAATGATACTTATTACTTCTTCTTTACAGATGGAGAATCATTTGATGAGATATTTGCTGGTATTACATATGAACTTAATAAGAATGATCCAACATTTAAATCTGTTATATCTACTAATTATGATGAAAATAAACAATTAATTAGAAGAGATGTGCTTCGAGAAACACAAAAGAGAAATGAGATTCTAATTAAGAATGCTAATGAAAGTTTAGCATTAAGAAAATCTGTTGGTCTTATAGATAAATTTAAAAAGATTAAAGAAGAACTTATAAAACAAAGCAAAAAAAGAGTAGATAATAAGAATGCTAGTGATATTATTTCAAAATTAAAAGATATAGAAAAAGAAATATCAGTTGATGCTAAGAGACAGGATGAACTATTACAGAGAGTAGGAATTGTAGATGATTCTACTGTTGACTTTGACCAATTGCATCATTATGCTGTAAAATATAAACTAGGAGAGGTAAATAAAAAGTTAGCTATTTATGATAGAGATAAAGGTATGGCTTATAATCCTCCATTAGAAAGTGAAAAAAGAAATATTGAATTTGCTATTTATTGGTCTGTTATGACTGGTTTAGCTGAGTCTAATGATGATGTGGTATTTGGAGAAAAATATGCATTTAGTGAAGACAATAGAATTTTATTCAATATTATGGATGTACAATTTAAAGAATCTTTAAGAAAAGGTATACCTGTTGATATGGATTCTTTAAAAAAACAATTTCTTGAAAGTGGTGTTCCAAATAGTGAACGTATATTTGATAGATTGTTTAAAAATGATCATTACGTTGACTATGTAAGACTATATTACAAGAAATCGTTAAATTCATTAAAAGATTCAATTAAGAGAAGTGCTAATGATCAGGCACGAGAATTAATTAGTAAAAGAGAGAGGGCTGAGAATATGAGTTCAAGTTCAAATGAAAAAAAGAGAAAGTTGTTCAAAGAACCAATGGTTGTTAAACAAGAAGCAAGTGACTTTGCTGAACATGTTGAAACTATTGAAAATGTTGAAGTATTAAGAAGAGAAGCTAAAGAGTTTGCAAAGAAAATTATGAAAGCTAATGAATTAGCTACTATTGAGTTTGAAGCTAAGAATTTTGCAAGTGCAATTCAAAACGAAAGTGAATTAGCTATATTGAAGAAAGAAGCTAAGGAGTTTGCAAAGTATATTGAACAACAAATTGAACAAGAGCAGTTAAAGAAAGATGCTGAAACATTAGCTAAAAAGATTAATGAACAAAATGAAATAGAAGTTTTATTGGTAGAAGCTGATAAATGTGCTCATGATCTTCAATTAGCTAATGAAAGAAGTGAAATAATAGGAGCTGCTAAAGCAAATGCTGAAAGAATAGTAATTGATGGAGCTGCACAAGAAGCTGCAGAACATTTATTCTATGAAAATGCTGGAAAAGAACAAGCTCAAAAATTGGCATTTGAAAGAGCTGGAGAAAAACAGGCTTTAAGATTACTATATGATGAAGCTGGAAAAGAACAAGGTCAAAAGTTAGCTTATGCACAAGCTGGTGAAGAACAAGGTCAAAAGTTAGCTTATGCACAAGCTGGTGAAGAACAAGCTCAAAAGTTAGCTTATGCACAAGCTGGTGAAGAACAAGCTCAACAATTGGCCTATGCACAAGCTGGAGAAGAACAAGCTCAACAATTAGCCTATGCACAAGCTGGAGAAGAACAAGCTCAACAATTAGCTTATGCACAAGCTGGTGAAGAACAAGCTCAAAAGTTAGCTTATGCACAAGCTGGAGAAGAGCAGGCTCAACAATTGTTCTATGGAGCAGCTGGAGAAGAGCAAGCTCAAAAAATATATTATGGAGCTGCTGGAGAAGAACAAGCTCGTGAATTAATTGGGATGCAAGAATTTGGAAGAGAAATTAGTGAAATAAACAAACTTGCAGAACAATATGCAAATGATATCTTTATTAAAGATGCTGCAAATCAATGTGCAGAAGATATCTTTTATAAAGCGAGCGGTGAAGAACAAGCTAAAATGCTAGTTGGAGCTAAAGAAAAAGAAGATAGTAAAGCTGCTAAATTAGAAAAAAAAAATTCTTTAAGCAGTGATAAGCCTAAAACACAGGATTTAATTGATGCTTATGATGTAGTTGAATCTTTAGCAACAAATGATCAACCATTATCAGTTAAGGTTTTCTTTCCAAAAGAAAAAGGTGGTAATATAGCTGAAGTTATTTTATCAAATGGTATTGGTGCTGATGAAACTGTTATGTATTGTAAAGATTTTGATGTAGAAGTTTTAAAAAGTGATATTATTCCATTACTTTGTGATTTATATTCAAGAGATAATGAAATTATATATAACCATCAATTAGGAGTTCCTAATGCTAAAAAGAGTGGACTTGCTGTTGTAGGAAAAGAATTTAAGACTTTCCAAGTATCAAATGCTGATAGTGATTTTGTTAATTTCTGTCAAAATGCATTAGTTGATAGTTTTGATAATAGTAAAAATATGTCAAAAGTAGTATAAGGAAACTTATGCTACTTTGTGGCTTAAATGGAGAAGATTAATGAGACTAAAAAGACCATTTATAACAATTATGTTAATTATACTTTTGGTTCTCAATTTAATTTTCTTTTCTTTTGTCTTCATGTCTAGGACAGTAACAAATAAAGAATATATTAAAGAGATAATTTATAAGTTTGATATTAGATCTTATTTAAATGATAATGAGGACATAAAACAAAATGTTGATAAATATAAATATCCAATAGAAGTATTTGATTATATTGATGAAAAATCTTTTAAAGAAATACTTTTAAACAAACTTTATGATGATAAAGATTATGATTTAAAAGTTGAATTAACAAATATGTTTAAAAAATCTATTGATAAATACGATTCTTTAAATAATACAGATTCATATAATTATGTTTGTGATGATATTGAATCAATAGTAAATAAATTTAGTGAATACTTTGATGAATATGTTTTAAAAACATTTAATTTTATAAGATTTATTTCTAATAATTCTATATTTTATTTTAGTATTATACTTAGTATAGTAATATGTGGTATAATTGTATTTGTAGAAAGAGGTAATGGTATATTGATTACTTCTATAATATTATTTCTTTATTCTTTATTTTGCTATTATATTAACAGTAATTATTATTCAATTATAGTATCTGCAATAGGAAGAAGTAAAAATTTTGAATATTTGAAAAACTATAGTTTTTTACTTGATAAAGTTTATATTATTTGTTTTATTTTAAGTTTTGTATTATTATTAATATATATAATTATTTTTGTGAGAAAAAAGATAAAGAATAGAAAAATGTATTTATATCAATAAATGAGGAGGTATTTATGAAGATACTTGTAACTGGAGGATGTGGCTATATTGGTAGTCATACTTGTGTTGAATTATTAGAAAGTGGTTATGATGTTGTTATTGTAGATAATCTTTCTAATTCTAAAAGAGATGTTGTTGATAAAATAGAAAAAATAACTAATAAAAAGGTTAAATTTTATGAAGAAGATCTTTGTAATTATAAAGAATTAGATAATATTTTTAAGAAAGAAAAGGTTGATGCTGTAATTCATTTTGCTGGATATAAAGCAGTTGGTGAAAGCGTTGAAAAGCCTTTAATGTATTATAGAAATAATATAGATTCTACACTTACTTTATTAGAAGTAATGGGAAAACATAATTGTAAGAAAATAGTATTTTCTTCAAGTGCAACGGTATATGGTAAGCCTAAAAAGTTACCTATTACTGAGGATTTCCCTTTGAGTACAACTAATCCTTATGGTTCTACAAAGTTAATGATTGAAATGATTTTAAATGATTTATATACTTCTGATAATTCATGGAGTATTGCAATATTAAGATATTTTAATCCAATTGGTGCTCATAAGAGTGGATTAATTGGTGAAGATCCTAATGGTATTCCTAATAATTTGATGCCATATATTGTTAAAGTTGCATGTAAGGAATTAAAAGAATTAAGTGTATATGGTAATGACTATGATACTATTGATGGTACTGGTGTAAGAGATTATATACATGTTGTTGATTTAGCAAAAGGACATATTAAAGCTATAGAAAAAGTCTTAAAAGATGGTGGAGTAGATACATATAATCTTGGAACAGGTAATGGTTATAGTGTTTTACAAATAATAAATACATTTAAGAAAGTAAATAATATAGATGTTCCTTATAAAATAGTTGATAGGAGACCTGGAGATATAGATGCTTGTTATGCTTCTACAGATAAAGCTTTTAAGATGCTTGGATGGAAAGCAGAACTATCTATTGATGAAATGTGTAGGGATTCGTATAATTTTGTTAAAAAGAATAAATAGGAGGTAATTATGAGAGTATGTTCAACATGTGGTGAACGAAATGAAGATTGGATGGATATTTGCCAAAGATGTGGAAGTTCTATAATGAACGCAGAAATTGATAATTCATATAATGCAAGTTATAATTATAATTCAAATTATTCAAATAATGGTTATGATGATTATAATAATGCTAATGGATATTATTCTGGACCAGTGGCAAATGAATCACCACGAGCAAATTATGGCCATAAACCAGTAGAGAATATGGACTTAAAAATAATTCTAATAATCTTAATAATTATCTTATTGTGTTTGATTGGCTACATCATATTTTTCTAATAATCTTAAATAAAACTCTTTAAATAAGAGTTTTTTTGTTGCTATTTGGAATATTTAGTTCTTTGTGATATACTGATACTAGAGGTGAACTTATGAAAGTATTGCTTTATACAGAAATGGAAAAAAAGGTTAGAAAAAGTGGATTAGGAAAAGCTATTGAACATCAAAAAACAGCTTTAACAAATGAAGGAATAGAGTTTACTACCGATCCAAATGATGATTATGATATCATGCATATTAATACTTGGTTTTTGAAATCATATAGAATGGCAAAAAAGGCTAAGAAAAAAGGAAAGAAAATAGTATATCATGCTCATTCAACTGAAGAAGATTATAGGGATGGTTTTATTTTTGCAAAACAAACTGCAAAATTTGTTAAAAAATGGTTAATTAAGTGTTATTCTTTAGGGCATGTTATTGTTACTCCAACTCCATATTCTAAAAGATTATTAGAAGGTTATAAAGGATTAGAAAACAAGAAAATATATGCTATATCTAATGGCATAGATATGGATTTATTTAAAAAAGATCCGAAAGCAGGAGAAGAGTTTAGAAAGAAATATGGATATACAAAAGATGATAAAGTTATTATCGGTATTGGATTATATATTAGAAGAAAAGGTATAGTAGATTTTGTTGAGCTTGCTAAAAGACTTCCTGAATATAAGTTTATATGGTTTGGTTATAGTTCATTAAAAGCTGCAACTAAAGATGTTAGAAAAGCTGTTAATACTAAGCTTCCTAATCTTACTTGGGCTGGTTATGTTGAACAAGATATGATAAAAGCTGCAATGAGTGGAGCTAATTTATATTTATTTCCAACTTTAGAAGAAACTGAGGGAATTCCTATTATTGAAGCATGTGCATGTAAACAAAATGCTATCATTCGTGATATTCCTATTTTTGAAGGATGGCTTGAGGATGGTAAAAATGTTTATAAGGCAAAAGATGTTGATGAATTTGAAAGAAAAATTAAGGATTTCTTTGATGGAAAATTGCCTAGTTTAGTTGATAAAGCATATGAAGTTGCAATTGAAAGAGATTTAAAAACTGTTGGTAAAGATTTGAAAAAAGTTTATGAAGAAGTAATGAAAATGTAATAGTTCTTTATGAGCTTTTTTTATTTATTTTTATTTATTATTTTTAACAAATATGTTACAATTGTTATGATAGAATAATAAGGTGGTGTCTCTTATGTTAGAGGATTTACTTAAACAGTATGACTTATACCATAGTAGTATTGTTTGTGGTGGAAAAGTTAAGTTTAATATTAACTATATTTTAGATGGGAAAGTATATGTATCTTTAAATGCGATAATAAATAATGATGAAAGAAAAGTTTCTTTTGATTTTAAAGATGATGATAGTTTTAAGAACTTTTCTCTACCAAAGATAATTCAAAGGTTTGTATCAAAGAATGTAGGAGTATCTGTTAGAAAAATAATGGGTGATGATGATTCCCATGGTACTCTTATTTTAGGAAGAAAAGATTATAAAGATTCTTTAATTATACGTAATTGTTCTAAAGAAGTAATGGATCTTGTTAATGCTTTATTAGATTCTTTAAGTGAAATCAGTAATATGACTGCAATGAAAGATACAAGAATTATTTTTGATAGTATTTCTTCTGATAAATATGATACATATATTAGAAATAATATTATATTTGACTATGCTACTTATAGAACATTATTCTTTAAAGTAATGGGATTATCAGATGGTTATAGTAATGGTATAAAAGAGAAATTTGAAGATGAAGAAACTAATGATGATTCTCTACAATTGTTAGTATTAAATATAGCAAGATTTGCATGTACTTTTGATTATTCTGAAGAATTAAATATTTGGGATGAATTAAAAAAGAGTTATGGTGAAAATGAAAAAGTAACAAGTATTTGTAATGAATTTAAGAAACTTAAATTTGATAAAGAAAACTTGTATACTATTGCACTTGTTCTTGCAGAATATGAAAAGAATAATGATTTATTCTTACATTCAAATGATATAGCTATTGAAGAAGCATTAGAAGCTTGCGATAATGTTGTTAATTTCTTTAATAATAGTTATATTTCTTATTGGGATACTAGACAAAAGTATTATTCTTCAGTGTTAGATAGTCAAAGACAAGCTATATGTTTAGATTTTATTTCTGCACATGATTTAGGAGAAAGTAAAACTGTAGAGATTAAAAATAAGATAAATATTAAGTTCAATAAGCCAAAAGGTAATGGAGAATTAATCAATAAATTTAAAAATATTAAAAAACAAAAATTATCTTTTTCTGAAATAATTAATGGTAATGGAGAAGATAAGAATGAAAAACCTTCAATTGAAGATGAAGTTGATAGAATTTTCTTTGAAGTAGATAGAGAATCAATGATTAAAGGTGCTGAAGAACAGGCTAAAGACATTATTAAAGCAAGTGAAGAAAGAGAACAGTTAAAAAGAGATGCTGAAGAATTTGCTAGAATAATTATTAAAAATCAAAAAGAGCATAAGAAAATATTGGAAGCTGCAACAGAACAAGCTAAAAGAATTATTGAGTTAGAAAAAGAAAATGAAGAATTAAAAAAACTAGCTCAAGATAATGCTAGATATTTGTTTGAAGAACAAAGATTAGCTATTAATGAAGAAAAAATTAAAGCAACTAAAGATGATCTTGATAAAATTCATAGCTTACTTGATGACTTATCAGTTGTAAAAAATATGGAATTTGCAATTAATAGACCAACATTAATGCAAGAAATTGCTTTTTTAGAAGAAAGAATATCAAATTATTTGTCTGGTAATAACAAAAATGAAGTAGTATCTATAGAAAAGACAATAGATATGGAAAAAAAGCCAGTTGATACTTTACTTTCTTTATTAAAAGTAACTTATGAATCAAATCATATTTATGAAAAAGAGGGAAAGTATTCTTTAATAGAATTTAGTCCAGTTGATGAAGATACTTATAGAGTATCTATGTATCTAGTAAAAGATACTATGAAAGATATGATTATGGATGGATTCTTTGAAGAATATCAAATGTCTGATGAAGTATTAAAGAAAATATGTGATATATTCTCTAAGGGAGCAGTTGTAGTAGCAAGTAAAATTAATATTCGTTCAACAGATAGACAAGATTATGTTGTAATTGATTTAAAAAATAATACTTTGAGATTTAATAATTTTAGAAAAGATCTTATTGATAGAATAAAAGAATATATTTAAAAAGCTATGAAAATAGCTTTTTTTATTGTATAATGTTGTTGGTGATAAAAATGTGGGAATATGTAATTGTTATAGTAGTTATATTAATAATACTTTTAGCAGTCTTAAAAGCAGGAAAGAGAGATGTTCATTTAGAACTTAATAAATTAGTTGAATATTTAGGTGGTAAAGATAATATAATTGAAACTGAAAGTAATTTATCTAGATTTAAAGTTACTCTTAAAGATGTAAGTAAGGCTAATAAAGAAGCTATTACTAAGATGGGAGCAAAAGGAATTGTAGAGATAGGTAATGAATTAAAGATTATTTTAGGGCCTGAGTCTAAGCAATTAAAGAAGTATATTAATAGTTTACAAGGAAATAGTAACAATAATAAACAAGTGTAAATTCATACAAAGTGTATGAATTTTTTTATATAAAATGTAAAAAGTAAAAAATAATGATATAATAAGTTTATAGTAGGAAGGACTTGTTTTTTATGACTAGAGATGAGAGGAATAATGAAACAATTCAGTTATTAAAGGCTAAACTTGTTAAGAAAACAAAAAAGTTAGAGAATGTTGTAGATTGGTTTTTAGACAAAGACGAAGTTAATAAAAGTGTTGGGGAGTCTTTTACATTAGGTACTCCAGATAATAAGAAAATGCTTTCTGTTTCAGCTCTTTTGCCTGCTGTTCCTATTGCAATAGGTTTAGGCTCTGCTTTAGTTGGTCTTGTCGTTTTGTTTCCTTTGCTTGGTGGACCTGGTGTTAACGAAGCTGAACAACAATTTTTAAAAGATGTTACTAATACTGGTGCTAATTTAATGCAATTTGGTGCTGGTAGTTTAAGCTTAGGTGCTAAGTTATCTACAATTCCAATTGGTTTGACTGCTCTTTCTGTTCCAAAAAAATTATTTAGTCTTTTGACAGAAGAAGTGGATAAAAAGTTGCATCCTACTGTTATTGAGAACAAATATGTAATTGCATTAATTAACGATGTATTAGCTAAAAAAGATGATCCTTCTTTGAATTTTCCTAAATATTTTTTAAAAAGAGTAGATATACGACATAATAGTGAAAAAATAAATATCGACTTGCTTAAGCATTTAGCATATTATCGTTATTGTATTAAAGGCGTTCAAAAAGGAAAACTACAAGAAGAAGATGTTAGAGATGCTTATAAATTATTTGTAGAGTTTTTAAAAAATGCAAAAAGTTCTTTTTGGGTATCAAAAGAATTTAAAGAAAACAGATTTGTTAATTTATTGATAGATGAAGAAGCATATAAAGCTGAAGATTTTTATCCTGTTATGAGGAAATAAATCTTTTTTTTATCTAATAATATATTAGGTGATAATATGTTAATTAAAGATATTCCAATAGAAGAAAGACCAAGAGAAAGATTGATTAATTATGGTGTAAGTAGTTTATCTAATGAAGAATTGTTGGCAATAATATTAAGATGTGGCACAAGAAATAAATCAGTTAAAGAGTTATCCACAAGTATTATTAAAGAATTTAATGGTGTTAATAATTTAAAAAATGCTACTATTAATAAACTGTTAAAAATAGATGGTATGGGTTTATCTAAATCTTCTGTTATTATGGCAATGTTAGAATTAAATAAAAGAATTAATTATAGTGATAGTTCTAGTATTCAACTTGATAATGCTTCAAAAGTATATGAATATACAAGATATCTTTTTAATAATAAAAAGCAAGAACTTTTTTATTGTTTATATCTTGATAATAAGCAAAAATTAGTTGGAAAAGAACTTCTTTTTATTGGCACTGTTAATAGAAGTATTACTCATCCACGTGAAGTATTTAAATATGCATATTTGTATTCTTCTAGTGGCATAATATGTCTTCATAATCATCCATCTGGTGATGTTAATCCATCTCGTGATGATATTTCTTTTACAAAAGCATTAGTGGAAATTGGTAATATCCAAAAAATACCAGTGTTAGATCATATTATTGTATCTAATGATTCGTATTATAGTTTTTTAGAGAATGGAATGTTGTAAAAAAACTTAAAAAATGATATATTTTATATGGTGATAATAATGAGTAAAAAGATGTGTGAAGTATGTGGAGCAAGTATTAATCCTAATGATTCTTTTTGTAAGATTTGTGGAACTCCAATTATTAAAGATGAAGTAGTGGATGCTGTAATAGAAGAAGAAAAAGAAGAAAAAAAAGAAAGAAGAACAAAAAAAGTAGATAAAAAGATAGAAAAAGAAGAAATAGAAAATGATATTAATATAGAAAAACAAGAAGAAAAAGAGAAGAAAACAAGAGTTAAAGTAGCTAAAGAAGAAAAATTGGAACAAGAAGAATTACTTAATGAATATAGCAATTTGAGTAAAAGTGAGCCAGTTGATAATCATAAAGATGATAGCTCTTTCTTAATTATTTTGATTATTATTTTATTACTTATAATTATTGTATTTGGTATATATTATTTAATTAGATAATTATTAGTGAAATGTCCTATTTCTATGGACTTTTTTTTATTATCAAAGTATAATTAGATTAGAGTAGAGGTAGTTGATATGGAGGAAAATAAACCCAAAACAAAATTAAAATTAAAAAACTCTAAATTGATTATTGTTGGTATAGTTTTGTTAGTATCAATTATTATTGCTTTCTTGTTTTATTTTTTATTTGTACCAAAGATTTCTTTGATTGGTGAAGATTATGTTAAAGTTGTTTTTGGTAGTAAATATAAAGAAATTGGATGCAAAGCTACTTATTTTGGAAAAGATTTATCAGATAAAGTTTGGTATGAGAGTACAGTAGATGAATCAAAACTAGGAATTTATACAGTTAAGTGTAAAATTAGAAAAAATAGAATAGTTGTTACAAAGGAAAGAACTGTTGAAGTTGTTGATGAAACAAAACCTAGTATAGAGCTTGTAGGAAATCCTGAAGCAATTATTTGTCCTAATGCTACATATACTGAAGAAGGATTTACTGCTATAGATGATTATGATGGAGATATAACTTCTAATGTTGAAGTATCTAACTCTGATTCTCAAGTAATTTATAGTGTTTCTGATTCAAGTGGAAATAAAGAAGAAGTTAATAGAACAATTATTAAAGAAGATAAAGAGATTCCATCTATAACTCTAAAAGGGAATTCATCTTTAAGTGTTGTATTGGGGTCAAGTTATAATGAACCTGGATATTCTGCAACAGATAATTGTGATGGAGACATAACAGATAAAGTAGAAGTATCAGGAAGTGTTGATACAAAAAAAGTTGGAACTTATGAATTAACTTATAAAGTTGTTGATTCATCATTAAATGAAGTTTCTGTTAAAAGAACTGTAAAAGTATATAAGAAAGCAGAAGTTGATACTTCAGCTTCAATTCCTGGAACTATTTATTTAACATTTGATGATGGTCCAAGTTCGACTATTACCCCTAAACTTTTAGATATTCTTAAAGAAAAAGGAGTAAAAGCAACTTTCTTTGTTATTAATCATTCTGATAGCTTGGATTATTTGATAAAAAGAGAATATAATGAAGGACATGTAGTTGCAATTCATAGCTATTCTCATGATTATGCTAAGATTTATTCATCTGAAGAAGCATATTTCCAAGATTTACAAAAAATGAGTGATAAGATTGAAAGACTTACAGGAGTAAAGAGTAAGATAATAAGATTTCCTGGAGGATCAAGTAATACAGTAAGTAAGAAATACAATACTGGAATAATGACTAGACTTACAGAAGAAGTATTAAATAGAGGATATCATTATTTTGACTGGAATGTATCAAGTGGTGATTCAGGGGATGCTAAAACTAAAGAAGCTGTTTATAATAATGTAATTAAAGGGTTGAGTAAAAATAAAGCTAATATTATATTAATGCATGATTTTGAAAGTAATTATAAGACTTTAAATGCAATTAGTGATATTATTGATTATGCAAAGAAAAATGGTTATGAATTTAAAACAATAGATATGTCAACTCAAATGGTAAGGCATAAAGTTAATAACTAGGAGATATATATGAAGTATTTAAAAAGAATAATAATGGTAATGTTGACAATTTTACTAGTGCCAAATATAGTTTTTGCAGAAGGTGATTCTGTTAAATTAAATGCACCAGGATTAGTAAGTAAAGATACAGAGTTTTCTGTTGATTTAATAGTGACTTCTGAATCAGAAATAAATGAATTTAAGTCAACTTTTACGTATGAAACAAGTGCAGTTGAACTTTTAAGTGTTGAGAATAAAAATGGATGGAAAATGATTTCTTCTTATACAAAGGAGAGCCCAATTTCACTTGATTTTTCACATGAAAATGGATTAACTGGTGAAACTACTATAGCTACACTTAAGTTTAAAGTAAAATCTGATGTTACAAAAGCTAGTACTGTGTTAACTATTGAAGGAACAACAAAAACAAAAGAAGATGGAACAGTTAATACTTTAGAGAAATTTACTTCTAATATTGAAATAAAATCTACTGATAATACATTAAGTGATTTAAAGTTTAATGGCGATACAATTAATAATTTTTCTCCAAATGTGGATTCTTATGAGTTCCAGGTTGGGTCAACAGTTACGACAGGTAATGTAGAAGCTACAGTAAATGATAATTCGGCTACATTTAAATCTGGATTTGAACCAAAAACAGGAGTTGCTCTTGATTATGGGGAAAATGTATTTGAAATAGTTGTAGTGTCTGCATCAGGTAGTGAGAAAAAATATGTAATTAAAGTTATAAGACAAGATAATCGTGGGACTAATAATAATTTAAAAGATTTACTTATTAATGGTAATCCTAAACTACTTAACTTTCATAAAGATACTTTAGCTTATGCTATTACTACTCATAAGTTAAAGACAGTTGATATCACAGCTGTTACTGAAGATTCTAAGGCTACTGTTAGAATAGAAAAACCTGATGAACTAGTATTTGGAACTAACGAAGTAAGAGTAATTGTTATTAGTGAAAATAATATTGAAAAAGTATATACAATTATTATTAATAATTCTGAAAAAGATGTAGATACAACTTTAAGTAATCTTGAATTATTAACTTGTGGTGACACTATTGATTTTTCAAAAGATGTTTATGATTATGAAGTTATATATAGATCTAAATATAAGGATTCTTGTGTAATTAAAAAGACTCTTAGTAATATGGATGAAGCTGAAATAGATAATGCTACATTTGAAAGTGATTATGCTAATATAGGACCTGGTAGAAAAGTTAGAGTTATTGTTAAGGCTAAAGATGGTAATACTGATGTTGAAAGAACATATACTATTTACTTTAAGAAAGATACTAGAATTAACTTTTTCTTGCTTTTGGCACTTATTATATTTATAGTATTATTAGTTGCATTTATTAAATTATTGATTTCTAATAATAAAATAAAGAGATCTATATCTAAGAAGCCAAAGAAACCTGTTGTTGAAAACGAGGAAGAATTAGAAAAAACTAAGAAATTAGAAAAGGTGAACTTAGAGTAACTAAGTTCCTCTTTTTTTCAGGAGATAATATGAAAAAGTATATTCCTAAAATGTATAAAAAAAGTATTCATGATATTAATTATGAAACTATTAAAAATTTAAATATTAAGTGTATTATGTTTGATTTAGATAATACAGTTTTAAAAGTTCACAAATCTATACCAAAGAAAGAAGTATGTGAGTTAATTAAAAAGTTAAAAAAAGATTTTATTGTATATATAGTATCTAATAATAGTAATAAAAAAAGATTGTCTTTAGCAGCAGAAAAACTAGGTGTTGAATATGTTAAGCTTGCTATGAAACCTTTTTCTCGTGGTTTTAGAAAAGTAAGAAAACTACATAATTTAGAAAAAAGTGAAATGTGTATTATTGGAGATCAACTTATGACTGATATTCTTGGTGGTAATCGATATGGAATATATACTATTTTAGTTGATCCTTTGTGTGAATCTGAATTGAAGGTTACTGGATTTAATAGAATATTAGAGAATAAAAAAATGAAAAAGCTTGCTAAAAAGAATCTATTTAAAAAGGGTGAATATTATGGATAAAGAAAAATATTGTATAGGATGTGGAGTTAAGCTTCAAGATTCAAATATGCTTTTTGAAGGATATACGCCTGATTTAGTTAATGATATTTGTTCAAGATGTTTTAAATTAAGAAATTATGGAGAATATCAAATATCAACTAAATCTAATGAAGAGTATATAGATATTTTGAAAAGTGTTAATGAAACTAAAGATTTAGTTTTATATGTTGTTGATATTCTTAATATTGAAAAAGATATTAAGATGATTAGAGATTATATTAAAAATAGATTAATATTAGTAGTTACAAAAAGAGATATACTTCCACTTAGTGTTAATGATGAAAAATTAAAAAAATATTTTGAAAATTTAGGTTTAGATTATCAAGACTTAATAATCATAAGTGCTAATAAGAATTATAATGTTGATGAATTATTATTTATGATTAAGAAACATAAATCTAGTAAAAATGTTTATGTTGTTGGACATACAAACGTAGGTAAGAGTACTTTAATTAATAAAATGGTACAAAATTATGGAGAAGAGAAGTATGAGTTAACTATATCTCCACTTCCTTCAACTACTTTAAATAAAGTTAATATTAAATTAACAGATGATATTACTCTTATTGATACCCCAGGTTTAGTAGATAGAGGAAGTATTGTTAATTATGTTGACTTTGATACTATTAAAAAAATAAATGCTAAGAAAGAGATTAAACCAGATACTTTTCAAGTTAAAAGTGGGCAGACGTTATTAATTCCAAATTTATTAAGAGTAGATTATGTTGAAGGTGATCGAAATAGTTTTACGTTTTTTGTGTCAAATGAATTAGAGATTGAAAAGAAAGATATGGATAGATGTGAAGAACTTAAAGATTTGAGCAAACATACTATAGAAGTTGGATATAATCAAGATTTAGTTATTGATGGTCTTGGATTTATTAAAATAATGGAGAAGGCAGTTCTTGATATTTATACATTAAATAATGTTGATGTTTTTGTTAGAGACTCATTAATATAAAATATTAAAATTAAATTTTTAACTGGTATACCATTTGTATATCAGTTTTTTTATTTATAAAATAGTAATTTTCGCTTTTTGTAAAAACGTGTAAATTAAGCTTAAAAAATTGAATATAGTTATAAAAATTGTTATAATTAACGTAGGTGTTAAATGATGAAAATTAATATTAGAGATATAGATGTAAATTATGTTCAATATGGTAGTGGAAAGAAAAATGTAGTACTTTTACATGGATGGGGACAGAATATTCAAATGATGGATCCAATAGGTAAAAGATTAGAGAAAATTGCTACTATAACGATTATAGATTTACCAGGACATGGAGAGTCTGACGAGCCAAAGGAAGCAATAACTATTTATGATTATTGTGAAATTGTTAAAGAACTTTTAGATAAACTTAAAATTAATAATCCTATATTAATTGGTCATTCTTTTGGTGGAAGAGTTTCTATAGTTTTTGCTTCGAAGTATGATACTGAAAAGCTTGTTTTGTTAGGTGCACCTTGTATAAGAAAAGAACAAAAAGTTAGTACTAAAGTTAAAATACTTAAGGGATTAAAAAAGGTTCCTGGGCTTAATAAATTAGAAGGCTTTGCTAAGAAGCATATTGGATCTCGTGATTATAAAAATGCTTCTCCTGTTATGAGAGAAGTACTTGTTAATACAGTTAATGAAGATTTATCTAGTTGTGCTACTAAAATTAAATGTCCTACTTTATTGATATGGGGAGACAATGATACTGAGGCACCTATTGAAGAAGCTAGAGAATTAGAAAAGATTATGAATGATGCAGGATTAGTTGTATATGAAGGTGGTACTCATTATACTTATTTAGAATTTATTAATCCTGTTTGTAATGTAATAAAAACTTTTATTTAGGAGTGATATTATGAAAATTGAATATATAATTTATTTTCTATTATTTATAGAATACGTTTATATTATTTTTTCTACTAAGAAATCATTACATATGTTGCAACAAAACTTATATAATGAAAATAATAGATATTTAAAGTGGATATTTAAAAACAAGAAAACTACTTTTTTTAATTTAAATATATATGGAATTATTTTTATTATATTTTTATTATTTGAATATAATTTTAAAGAAATAAATATTAAACTTATATTTTTATCAGCAAGTGCACTTGTTTATATTGTTAGTTTATATGTTGATAAGCAAAAAAGAAAACAAGATCAAAATAAGAAACCACTTGTTATTACTAAACGTATCAAGAGATTGATATTTACGCTTATGATTTTATATTTAATACCTTTAGTAGTTTATTTTGTTAATAATGATACATTATATTATGACTTATTAGCACTTGCTATTATGACTACTTTAAATTATATAGTTGTTTATATTGCTAACTTAATAAATCATCCAGTTGAAAGAATTATTTATCATAAATTTGAAAGAGCAGCTAAGAAGAAGCTTGCTTCAATTCCAGGGTTAAAGATTATAGGAATTACTGGTAGTTATGGTAAAACAAGTTGTAAGAATGTATTAAATGATATATTAAATGTTAAGTTTAATTCACTTGCTACTCCAAAAAGTTTAAATACTTTTAATGGACTTATGATTACAGTTAACAATCAATTAAGTAAGTTTGATCAAGTGTTTATAGCTGAAATGGGAGCATATGTTAAAGGTGAAATAAATGGTCTTTGTAAGTTAGTAGGACCTAAGTATGGAATAATTACTTCTATTGGTACAGCTCATTTAGAAACATTTGGTAGTGAAGAAAATATTATTAGTGGAAAGATGGAATTAATTGAATATTTACCAAGTGATGGAATAGGTGTTCTTAACAAAGATGATAAAAAGCAAAGAGAATATAAAATTAAAAAAGAAAACCATGCTAAGATTCTTTGGATAGGAATTGATGATAAAAATGTAGATGTTAGAGCAGAGAATATTGAATGTAGTTATAAGGGTACTTCTTTTGATGTAATATTTAAAGGTGATAAAGAAAAGTATCATTTTGAAACAAAATTACTTGGTAAGCATAGTGTATATAATATTTTGGCTGCACTTGCTTTAGGTAAAGAGTTTGGCTTATCTATTAAAGAGTTACAACAAGGAGTAAGAAAAGTTGATACAGTTGAACATAGACTAGAAATTAAGAAACTTGGTACATTCTATCAAATTGATGATGCATATAATTCTAATCCTGTAGGGGCTAAAAGTGCTCTTGATGTTTTAAATTTAATGAATGGTACAAAAGTTGTAGTTACTCCTGGTATGATTGAATTAGGACCAAAAGAAGAAGAGTTAAATCAAGAATTTGGTAGACAAATTGCTAAAGTTGCTGATTATGTAATTCTTGTTGGTGAAAAAAGAACTATTCCAATCAAAAATGGATTATTAGATGAAAAATATAATGAAAAAAATATTTATGTGTTAAATGATGTTAGAGAAGCATATACTCTTATAAATAAATTAAAAGGTAAAGATGAATTATATGCTTTGTTTGAAAATGATTTGCCAGATACATATACTGAATAGGAGGATATAAGATGATAAAAGTTGGTGTTATTTTTGGTGGGGAAACAGTTGAACATGAGGTTAGTATAATTTCTGCTGTTCAAGCGATGAATAAACTTGATAATGAGAAATATGAGATTATACCAATATATATTTCTAAACAAGGAGAATGGTATACTGGTGCAGTTTGAAGAGAAATTGAAACATATAAAGATATGGATTTACTTAAAAGATATACAAAAAATGTTGTTTTGTATAAGAAAGATAATAGATTCATTTTACAAAATAAAGGACTTATAAAAAGAATTGTAAATGATGTAGATATTATTCTTCCTGTAGTTCATGGAACAAATGTAGAAGATGGAGTATTACAAGGATATTTAAAAACTATTGGTGTTCCATTTGTTGGAAGTAATGTTTTGGCAAGTGCAGTTGCACAAGATAAAGTAATTCAAAAGAATGTATTTGAAGTTAATAAACTTCCTATTGCTAAGTATCATTGGTTTTATGATTGTGATTATAGAGAAGATAATGAAAAAGTTATTAAAGATATCAAGAGTATAATTAGTTATCCAATGATAGTTAAACCTGCTACTTTAGGTAGTAGTGTTGGTATCACTTCTGTAGAAAATGATGATGAGTTAAAAGAAGCTATAGAAGAAGCAATTAAGTATGATAGTAAAGTTGTTGTAGAGGAAAAAATACAAAATTTGACTGAAGTTAATATAAGTGTACTTGGAAATTATGAAATACAACATCTTAGTGAAATAGAAGAAGTAATGACTGATAATAGTTTACTTACTTATGAAGATAAATATATTGGAGGAGGAAAGAAGTCTAGTGGTTCAAAAGGAATGGCTAGTGCAAATAGAATTATTCCTGCTCATATAGATGAAAAATTAAGAGAAGAAGTAGAAGAAATAGCAACAAAAGCATTTAGATGTGTAGGATTAAGTGGTGTTGTTAGAATTGACTTCTTAGTAGATAAAAAGAAAAAAGCAGTATATATAAATGAGATTAATTCATGTCCTGGAAGTCTTGCTTTCTATTTATGGGAGGCTAAAGATAAATCATTTACAGTACTTCTAGATGATATGATTGAAACTGCCATAAAAGGATATAAAAAAGAGCAAGCAAAAGTAAGAAGTTTTGATACAAATATATTAAGTGGATTTAATGGATTAAAAGGTTCAAAGGGAAAATTTGGTAAATTAAAATAATGTAACTGAGGGGAGTGGTTATATGAATGTTTTGGGATTAGAAAAAGACGATGATATATTGACTTATTTTGATGTCCAAAATTTGTCTATAGACCACCCTTTAACTCCTGATGATGTGGAAGAATATAAAGACCTAATTTTCTCGCCAAATAGTCTTCACCAAATTTATTTTAAAGATGATTGTGATATAAAATCTATACAACTTATAAAAGATTTACTTACTATAAGTGATTATGTAGATGATTCTCTTATTGATAAAATTATTTTGTTAAAATTATCAAAAAAAGAGTTACAAACGTTATTATCAGATAAATTTGAAAATCCAGAGACTTGGTCATTACCTTATGCAGAAGAAAACGATAATTTTTCTTTAACAGATTTACCAAGATTAAGAATGCTAAAAGCTTTTGTAAAAAAGATTAATGTTGATGGTTTGTCTCCGTTAGAAACTGTAATGAAAGTATATGACATTGTTAAACTTATGGATTTTGATAATGAGTGCAAAGATGAATCACTTCCTGATATTGTTTCATCTCTTAAAACTAATTCAAATGGCTTTAATAAATTATTTTCATATATTTTAGATAGTTTAGGATTTAAAACGTTTCTTGGAAAGATAAAAACAACTGATGGAGATAGTTATTCTATAACACTTGTCGATATAGTTGATAAAGAATATGGTTTTGATGGAATATATGTTTTTGATCCTTCAATGGATACACTTCCTAAAAATAAATATGAAAAGATAAATGTTAGAAGAGTAAATTATAACTTTTTTGGATTACCACTAGAATATTATAATAGATTATCATATGGTGATAAGCTTGATGGAATATTGTCTATTCTTTCTATAGAAGATACTGATTATAGCTGTGAAAAGATGAATGTATGTAAGTCAAATAAAATATTAAAAGAAAGAGATAGATTTTTAGAAAGCTTTGGATTGCCGTATAATAAATTACATATTATTCTTAAAAGAACAAATCCTATAGATATTGATACTATTATTAAAATTAATCAAAGATTATATGATAATAAGATAGATAATTATGAACAATTATTGAAAGATAATTATGAGACTAGAAAAGAGGAATTGTTTACAAAGAATACTGAAGAAGAATTAGAAAAAATGATTGAAAGTGAATCAAGTAATATGAATAAATAAACTAGTATTAACTATACTAGTTTTTTGTTGCTTTAAAAAATAAATAAAAGTATAATTTAGGTAGAATAGAGAGTGTTGTTATGAAAAATAAAGGGTTTACTCTAACAGAAATAATTGGAGCAATAATAATATTAGGAATATTAGCAATTATAGCAGTAGTTACTTTCAATGGTAGTATGAAAGAATTTAGAGAAGATTATTATACTGAGACAGTAAGATCATTAACTGAATCAGGAAAAGAGTTCTTTAATGATAATAGGAAATATCGTCCAAGTAGTATTTTAGAAGCAAAAACTATTCCTATTAATACTTTAGTAACTCAACACTATATTGATGATATAAAAGATTACAATGGAAATAGTTGTAGTAATTCAAGTTATGTAATAGTAATAAAAAATGGAAAAGATGATTATTCATATCATGCATGTTTAGTATGCTCAGAAGATGACTTTAGCAATATGAATGATAAGTATTGTGATTCAGCATGGACAAATTCAACAACAATAGAATATAGTATAGCAACACCACCAGAATTATATGTATATAAAGGAACACCAAGATCAAGTTTAAGAGACGAATTAGCAATAAAAGTATCATATGTAAAAAAGAATGCACGAGGAGAAGTACTAGGAGTAGTAGATGGAACAGGATTTGATGATGTTCCAACAGTATATCCAGATAATATAGATGGAATAGATACAAATAAATTAGGAGAATATCCAATAGATTATACATATCAAGGAAAGACAACAAGAGGAAGAGTAGTTGTATATGAGTATCAGGCACCAACAGTAACGATAAAAAAAGAAAATATAGTAGCAATAAATTTAAATACAGAATCTCCACCACCACAAATAACTCCATATGAATCAGGAGAATGGGCTCAAAAGATATATATTACAATGACACCAGGAGCTGTATATGCAGGGGGAGTAAATTTAGGTGGAATAGGTTTATCAAATATAGTGCATAAATTCCAATGGAATAAAGATGGAGTTTGGCAAGACTTTTGTAATGGAGATTCATGTGTAGAAAAAGAAGTTTTAGCTGAAATGAATCAAGATATAACTTTTAGGAGTGTAAGTGTTGATAGAAGAGTAAGTGATAATACTGATACTAAAACAATAAGAATTGATAATACAAGACCATCATGTGAGCTTTTAACAGTAGGAGAACATAAAGGTAATGATTGGTTTACATCAAATGTAGGAGTAAGTTTTTCAAGTAATAAAGATTTAGTAGGAACATCAAGTGAAGCAGTAAGTGGAGTAGCAGTAAGCCATATATATACTCCAGGAGAAGCTTTCAATAGAAATAATATAACTAATTTAGTTAATTATACTCATACTGAAGATACTTCTAATGTTACTTATATAGGTTTTGTTGAAGATCAAGCTCAAAATTTTAAATTATGTAGTATTACATTTAGAAAAGATTCAACTGATCCAGTATGTAAAGTTATAGCAGCAGGATCAGAAGGACCAAGATTAGAAGATGAAGGCAATAGTTTTTGGTATAATTCAGATAAAGTATATGTTAAATTTGATCAATATTATGATGCATTAACAAATGATATTAAATTTGGAATTGGAGAAAAATATAATAGTGAAACCCAAGTACCATATGATGAAGATGGAGCAAGT
>JAEEGL010279357.1_pt1 | contig 31772 bp, 28 predicted proteins | sample 9134231 | NCBI WGS metagenome assembly JAEEGL01 (sample SAMN16246548, study PRJNA631951) | gut metagenome | biome: gut microbiome; feature: rumen; material: fiber-attached | host: Bos | place: Iran: Karaj | collected 2018-10 | reverse complement strand
AGGATTGATCATCTTCATCATCATTTCGGAATTCTCCGTCTTGAAATAACAGATGACCTTTTCCTGCCTCTTACATGGAGGCGGCCATGGAAGTTCCTCGGCAAACCATGCATCAATTTCTGTAAAAAGGCCCACATCCTCTTCTTCCATCTCACCATTAGTGACCATCTGATTTAGCATGGCAAATATTCCTTTGCCGGTTCTGGTATTAGCTGCCAGCTCTTTCCCCTGAATTCTGCAATATTTGAATTTCATAGGCACCTACTTAAAAACGAGAATATCAATTGTTTGATCCCCTCATCCGTCAGCTCCGCTGACACCTTCCCCCCAAGGGGAAGGCTTTATAATTTATCCAACAATTCAGAAAAAAATCACCCTTCAACTATAAGGTATCTTCCGTCACCAATATCAAAGACTTCTGATGCTTCCATAACATCACCGTCTCCGGGATCAAGTCCGGCTTCCTCAAAATACTCTTCGACTTCTTCCGGTGATTCCACAACTACGGCCATGCAATCTTCAAGAAAAGCTTCTGCCTCCTCCGGGCTCTCAGCCACAGGCTCAGAAAAAAGCTGTCCCTGATTTTCCAAAAAGCAATTCAGTACGGCATCGTCATACTCGTGCATAGATACTCACTTTCCCGCATGCATACCTCTCTATTCCTGGCATGCGACTAGATTAATTTAAGTTTTTTCATCTCCTGATAAAGCCTTGCTACCGGCAGTCCTACAACGCAGTTGTAATCACCATCTATCCCTTCCACATACTTACCGAAAATTCCTTGAATTCCATAGGCTCCTGCCTTGTCGTAGGGTTCGTCAGTATTTAAGTAATCCTCAATCTCAGAATCTGTCATAGGAAAAACTCTGACCTTCGTGCACTCGTAGAAGGAAAACTCTTTTGATCCTGTTTCGTCAGTATACATCAGAGTAACTCCGGTGTAGACCTCATGGGTATCGCCGGCGATGCTTTGAATCATGCGTTTTGCATCTTCGCGATCCGTGGGCTTACCAAGAATTTTCTCCTTATATGATACAACGGTATCTGAGCCAATTACAACGAGGGTATCTTTATTATCTGTTAAAAGTTTATGAAAAATCTCTTTAGCTTTTTGCTGCGAAAGTGATGTAACGACTTCTGAGGGCACATCACTGTTTATGTGCTCATCGTCTGTAGCAGGTATTATTTCAAAATTTATTCCAAGACTCCCCAGGAGCTGTCTTCTTCGTGGGGAGGCTGAAGCTAATACATATCTCATAATCCGTGATCATCCCTGTATTCCGGTTCGAATACTCTGTTCTCTGCAATGTCTTTAGGTTTACTGTGCTGAGTAGCTTCTTTTCCGAAAAGTTTCTGTGAATTTAGAGGTTCTGCTCCTCTTCCCTTTACCTTAACATATTCTCCTTCCTTGTTCATGAGGTGAGCCTTTACGTTATCATTGAGCTCACTATCCAGAATATGCCAAAGCTTCTTTCGAAGTGCAGGGTTTTCTACAGGGAACATAATCTCTACTCTTCGTTCTAAGTTTCTTGGCATCCAGTCTGCACTGGATGCATAGTATTCAGGGCTTCCGCCATTTTCAAAATAGAAGATCCTGCTATGCTCAAGAAAATTACCAACTATAGAGCGAACGGTAATGTTCTCGCTCACACCGGGAATTCCGGTCCTGAGACAACAAATTCCACGAACAATAAGGTCTATTTTCACACCCACACTACTTGCTTCATAGAGAGCAGCGATAACATCCTTGTGACAAATAGAGTTCATCTTGGCAACTATATGAGCAGGCTCACCATTTCTTGCATGATCAGCTTCTCTTTTTATAAGATCAAGTATTCTGTCCTTGAGCCAAAGCGGTGCAAGTGTAAGCTTATTCCAAACTACAGGCTCAGAGTATCCTGAAAGCATGTTGAATACGGCAGTTGCATCTTCACCGTAAGCTTCAGCGCATGTAAACATGCCCACATCTGTGTAGAGTTTAGCTGTCGAGTCATTATAGTTACCTGTTGCCAGGTGAACATAACGTCTGATACCATCCTCTTCTTTTCTAACAACAAGCGTTATCTTACTGTGGGTTTTGAGACCTTTCAGTCCATAAATAACATGGCATCCGGCTTTCTCAAGCATTTTTGCCCATACGATGTTATTCTCCTCATCAAAACGTGCCTTGAGCTCAACAAGCACGGAAACCTGCTTGCCGTTATCGGCAGCCTTTGCAAGCGCTGCTATAATCGGTGAATTACCACTCACTCGATATAATGTCTGCTTGATAGCCAGAACAGCAGGATCGGATGCAGCGGTCTCTACAAATCTTACGACAGGATCAAAGCTCTCATATGGGTGATGCATTAAAATATCACCCTCTCTTATACACTCAAAAATATCACGGTCAAGGGGCAGCTCCGGAACAGGTGCAGGCTGATTATAGCCATGCTCCTTCAGATACTCAAAGCCCTCCATTCCATACATTTTCATAAGAAAAGTAAGATCCAGCGGTCCGTCCACTGTATATACTTCACTCTGTTCAACCTTTAGCTCATCTACAAGGATTTTCAAAAGCCTCTTATCAAAGCCTTTTTCAATCTCAAGTCTTATAGCCTGACCCCACTGTCTTCTTTTAAGCTGCTTTTCAATTTCCTTAAGAAGATCTTCAGCCTCATCCTCATCTATGGATAAATCGGCATTTCGTCCAACTCTAAACGGATAGCAACACACAATATCATAATTAAGGAATAGCTTACGAATATTTCTCTGTATGATCTGCTCCAAAAGCATTATCTTCCTGACGCCGCTATCTTCAGGAATTTCCATTATTCTGGGCAAAACTGACGGAACCTGAACCATTGCAAATTCCATCTCATCATTGTCCTTACCTTTTACAAGTGCTCCTATATTAAGAGTCTTGTTCCTTATAAGAGGAAAAGGTCTTGATGAATCCACAGCCATAGGTGTGAGTACCGGATAAACAAAATCATCAAAATATCGGTCGATATAGTCAGCTTCTTCCTCATTAAGAGACTCGTAGTCCCTCACAACCTCCACTCCGTTCTCACCAAGCTCCGGCAATAACAGACGGTTGTAAACTTTGTACTGTTCATTTTCAAAATCATGAACAACTTCTGTTACTTTTTCGAGCTGTTCCTTTGGAGAAAGACCTGCTATGTCAGGTTTCTTATAGCCGGCATTTATCATATCCTTAAGGGATGCAACACGCACCATGAAAAATTCATCAAGGTTGCTGGCGGTAATACTAAGGAATTTCAATTTTTCAAAAAGAGGCGTGGATTTATCCTTTGCCTCAGACAGACATCTGCTGTTAAATTGAAGCCAGCTCAGCTCCCTGTTCATGTAGTAGCCGTCATAATAGAAATTTATAGGTTTGGGTTCGTTTTGATTTTTCTTTTTTGTTGCCATTTTATGTCCCCTCATCCGCCCTTCGGGCACCTGTCTTCGCTCCGCTTCGGTCCGCGCTATACCAACGTCCCCCGGACGTTGAGCGCCCCCAAAGGGGAAGGCTTTTATTTTAAAATCGTTTCTGTCGGATAACCGGTTTAATGCCGTAGACCTGCTCAAAGAAACTTCCCCTTGAGCCAAACAGTCCTTTTTCCAGAGAGATGTCAGCCATGGTATCAACTGTTATCTCCATCTCCTTGTCTTTTACGGAAATCTTGACGTTTTTAAATTTCTGCTTATGGGTTCTGTCCAGTCCGTTTGCTATACGAAGGATAGCCGTAAGTTTAGCTATTATCAGATATGCGTCATGATCGATTCCATGAAATCTGTAGCCGCCTGCCTTGAAATATTCAAATTCATCATGGTTAAATCTGACCACATTGGCAACTATTGATCTCTCAAGGTGTGATAGTCCTATAATTTCCGTCGACATTATGATGTTATAGGAGCAATCACCCAGGTTAACCATGCTTATGTATTTTCCGCAGTCATGGAGAGTTGTACATATTTGCAATAGCAGACGTTCTCGTTTGCCAAGTCCATGAACCTTTTTCATGCTGTCAAAAATATTAAGTGCTATTGTCTGGAGTGTCTCGCTTCGGAGCTTGCTTCCCATATATCTTCGCGATATATTCTGTGCGCAGGCAACGATATCCTGCTCAAAATCGTGAGAACTCTTTATATACCTCTTCCTCTCAGCATATTCGAAGGCAATGCCATCACAAAGAGTTCCACCGGGCGCCCATATGGTTTCTGCATTCAGAACCGAAAGGATATTGCTGACAAGAAGTCCTGAAACATACATGAGCATTATGTTATCCTGAGGGAGCCCCAGTTTTTTAGATGTATCCTGTAGGGATTTACCGGCAAGCCCTCCAATATAATTCTGGAATTCCCTTGTGGATGCATAGCCCTTTTCATCCATTCCAAGATTAATTCTTTGAAGAACAGGTGATACATAATCATCCAGAAGGATTACATTCTCAACTTTTCTATCCTTTAGATGCATCTTGGCAAATACATTCAGCTGTGACTCAACCAGCTCCTGAACAAGCATGGGATATTTGCTATGCCCCGGCTGAATCTGCTGCATGGTTGAGTGTAGTCTCAGGATTCCGAGTCTTAGCTGCTGAGTTGTAACAAGAGTGTCATTTTCGAAGAGAGATATCTGTATGCTTCCTCCACCAACGTCAACAATAGCAGTTGGTTTTTCCAAAAACTTAAAAAACCGTTCGTTATTAAGGGCTACTGATTTGTAGTCCAGAAAACGCTGTTCAGAGTTGCTGAGGATGTCTATCTCAAGTCCAGTGCGCTGCCTTAAAAGTTCCAGCACAGTGTCTATGTCTCTGGTCTCTCTCATGGCACTTGTTCCATAGGCCTGATAGCGCGAAACACCGTAACCCTCCATGATTTTGTTGTAATCAGTGAGGATTCTTATAAGCTCATCCATGTGTGAGGCAGATATCTGCCCGGTAGCATAGGTCTCGGTTCCGAGATCAATCTTGTGACTTACATGATCGATCTCCTTTACGCCTTTCTTTTGAGACATTTCGTAGATTTTCATTTCAAGTGCGTAGGAACCAAGGTCGACAGCTGCAAATACATCCATTGCCATGTTTATCCTCCTTGTTAGCCGTACGGCATATAAACATATATAATCTTTCAGCCTCGTTAAGCTCCGCTTATAATCGGCTGAAATTTTATATATGTTTATATGCCTGTATATTCAAAAGCTGAGCTAATCACTCGTGAGTAATGCGCATGTCTCTTTGTTCAAGGAATAATCTACTTCCCCAGAAGATAATCTATGAATTGCTGGGCGGTACGTCCTGAGAGACCGCCGTGGTTCATCTCCCATTTTCTTGCTTCAGCAATAAGCTCATCCTCTGCTATATTCAGGCCGTTTCTCTTTGCCAGTACACGCACTATTTCATCATATTCCTTCATTTCAGGTGCTCCGAAATAGATAGTGACTCCAAAGCGGTTTGCAAGCGAAAGCTTCTCCTGAACCGTGTCATTTCTATGAAGATCGTCATCGAGCACAGCCGGCTTGTCCTTAAAGCTCTCTCTAATAAGATGTCTTCTGTTGGAGGTTGCATAAATAAGCACGTTTTCAGGCTTCTTCTCCAAACCTCCCTCAATAACAGCTTTAAGATATTTGTAGTCTGTTTCAAATTCCTCAAAGCTGAGGTCATCCATGTAAATAATAAATTTATAATTTCTTCCCTTAATCTGAGCAATTACATCATTGAGGTCCTTAAACTGATGCTTGTAAACTTCGATTATTCTAAGACCTCTATCAAAATACTCATTTGCAATAGCCTTTATACAGGAGGATTTTCCTGTTCCGGCATCTCCGTATAGGAGGCAGTTATTTGCTTTTTTTCCTGAAACAAAAGCTTCTGTGTTATCAACAAGCTTCTGCTTGGCTATCTCATAACCAACAAGATCCGCAAGCTGAACATGTCTTATGTTCCTTATTGGCTCTATAGCAGCTACAGGCTCCTCATGTCGCACTCTGAAGGCCTTATGAAGTCCGAACTTACCAACTCCATACTGTTTATAGAAAAGAGCCACTTCATTTAACATATCCTCAGCTTGACTGCATTTTGAGAGAGTTCCTGCCAGCTCACAGATTCTGTCTCTCACTCTGGTATTGAAAATCTTGCTCTCGGAAGTACCTGTCTTAAAATCAAACAGAGCTGAAAGTTCAGGTGTTCCAAGTCTTTTCATCATCTCAGAAAAGTCAAGATCAAACCATCGCTTAAAAAGTGTCAGATCATGTAACGCTATGTCTCTGATAGAACCGGATGTGTCACCGCGCATCTCATCAGCACAGCTAAACGCGTTCTCATCAGACACAAGTAAAAGTGCAAGGAAAGCATGCCAAAGATTCCCATAAAAACCTCGTCTTGCAGACTCATCAATCAGGATATTCATACACGTATGAACAAGCTCCGCCTGTTCGTCAGGGGTATAATGAGCATCCGCCTCTTTCTTATCTGCTAGTATAACAAGTGTATCTCTCAGCCATGCCTGCTGCCTGGTAGCATTTCGATAGAGAATAAGAGAATTATCCCTCGTCCCCGATGAAAAAGCAGGGTCGCATTCCTTCCCGTCATCAGACACTCCACTCTCTGAAAGCTTTTCATACTGCCGTTTTCTACTGATTTCCATTATCTTCTCGATAAATTCACCGGCAGCCTCTCTGTTTGCATCATCCTTTGCCAAATCCTTAAAGGACTCTATTTTCTGTTTTTCCCGCTCCTTATCAAAGACATTTTTTCCTGCATTTATCTTATAATCAGCTACTTTCTCGCTGATTTTCATTCTCTTTTCAAAAAGCTTTATAAGCTCCAGGTCAATTACATCAATATCCTGGCGAAGTTCGTTTAAATCCATAAGTCTGTTCTCTCCATAAAATCCCGATACTAATTCGTCATAATAAAACTATACCACAAAACTCCAATAAATTAACGGAAACTTAATGATTTAGTAGCCAAAAACCGTGATATACTTAATTAAATAAAGTATATATTTATTTTTCATAGTTTTTCTTCCGGTAAAGGTGGTAAGGCATGGATAATAAGCGCATTATTATAGGTTTTTCAGCTGCAATTACTTTTATTACAATCTTTATTTTAATATATATTCTACGTAACCGGGTACCGTTAAATGACGAGTCTGCTATTGGAAATAATGCAGGCAATCTTTATAATGGCGGTCTTGTTCTTGAAATGGACGGAAAGGTCTACTTTTCTAATCCCCTTGATAGCGGAGCCATGTATTCCATGAATCCCGATGAGACAGATTTAAAGGATATTACAATGATGGCTGTCAGAAATATCGTCGGTTATGGCAAATATGTCTACTACTATATGGACACCTCGAAAAGTAATGCCACAAGTGATTTGAAAGGTCTTGGAAGAGTCTCAACTTTTTATGGTCTATACAGAAGTGAAATAGACGGGGACAACCAGGAGCTTCTTGACAGAAATCTCATATCTGCAATTCAGCTCGTCGGAAGTGACCTGTACTATACTGTAACCGCCGGTGAAAAATCCGGACTGAACAAAATAAGGATTGACGGTGAAAAACAGACTTTGGTTACCACCGAAATGCTGGATCCCTCCTGTGCCAGTGCCGGAAAAATATATTACAGCGGTGTGGATCTTGATCATAACCTGCACATGATGGATACGCTTTCCAATAATTCTTCCTCTATTGTTATGGGCGGCAACATATGGCAGCCGATAATAATGGGCGATTACGTCTATTACATTGATGCAGAACATCATTACAGACTGTGCCGCGCAAATCTTGCAACAGGTAATAGTGAAGTTCTGACTAATTCCAGAGTGGATTATTACAATATGAACGAATATAACATCTTCTATGCTACTTCAGAGGCCGGCAATCAGACTCTCAGAGTTATGAAGCTTGATGGATCAGGTAATACTGTCATCGCTGAGGGCATTTATCATGGCCTTAGTCTCACTTCTAAGTACCTGTATTTCAAACCCTTTGGAGTTGAAAATGTTATGTACCACATTCCTATTGATGGTTCTGCACCGGTAAGTACCTTCAATCCGGGTAAGTAATCAAACCAATTTTTCATGAAAATACATATAGACAAAGTTCTCTGAACATATATAATTGATAAAGAAAAAAAGATAATTCAGTTGTATATGGGAGTACAGAATCTATGATGAATAATCTAAGACACATGATGCGTCCGCTCGACTTCTCTGTTGAAGAGCTTGAACAGCTTTTTGATACAGCAGGAGACATTGAACGGAACATGAGCAGCTACGCTCACAAGTGCGATGGTAATATCCTCGCAACCTGTTTTTATGAACCCAGTACCCGTACAAGACTCAGTTTTGAAACAGCTATGCTGCGGCTTGGCGGTCAGATAATCGGTTTTGCCGATGCTTCCAGTTCATCAGTTTCTAAAGGAGAAAGTGTCGCCGATACTATCCGTGTTATTTCCAGCTTCGCTGATTTCTGTGCGATGCGCCATCTCAAGGAAGGTGCTCCTATGGTAGCGGCAGCGAATTCTATTATTCCCGTTATTAATGCCGGTGATGGCGGTCATCACCACCCTACTCAGACTCTTACAGATCTTCTCACTATTCGTTCACTATATGGCTCCCTTGGTGGCTTTACCATTGGTCTCTGCGGTGATCTTAAATTTGGCAGAACTGTTCATTCTCTTATAAATGCTCTTGTTCGTTATAAGGATATCCATTTTATTTTCATATCTCCTAATGAGCTCCGCGTACCGGATTGCATCACGGATCTTCTTACGGAAAATAACATAACCTATGAAGAAGTAATAAAGCTCGAGGACGTAATGCCAAGACTTGACCTTTTATACATGACACGAGTTCAGAAGGAACGCTTCTTCAACGAGGAAGACTATATCCGTCTGCGTGATTTCTACATATTAAATGAAGAAAAAATGCAAATGGCAAAAAAGGATATGCATATCCTTCATCCTCTTCCCAGAGTAAATGAGATTTCTGTCGAGGTTGATAACGATCCAAGGGCTGCATACTTCAAGCAGGTTCAGTATGGTCTGTATGTGAGAATGGCACTGATTTTGACACTGCTTGATAAAACGGATGCGCATATGAATCATGGGTTGCTTAGGGTGTGGTAAATAATTCAGAAAGGGGCATATAACTATGCTTAACGTAGGTAAAATTGAAGAAGGCTTCGTTCTTGATCATATAAAAGCCGGTCGCAGCATGCAGATATATCATCACCTGGGACTTGATAAGCTTGACTGTACTGTTGCTATAATAAAAAATGCAAAAAGTAACGTTATGGGCAAAAAGGATATTCTGAAGGTTGAATGTGATATTGATACTCTTGACCTTGATGTCCTTGCTTTTATCGATCATAATATCACGGTTAATGTTATAAAAGCCGGTGAAATTGTTGAAAAAAGAGCACTTTTCCTGCCTCATGAAATAAAAAATGTCATAAAATGTCACAATCCCCGTTGTATTTCTTCTATAGAACAGGGTTTACCGCATATCTTCTATCTTGCTGATGAAGAAAAAGAAATTTATCGCTGTAAGTACTGTGATGAGAAATATGGTGAGGGCTCTGCTAATTAAATATATTGAAAAAAAATGGATGACTTCCTGTACGCAAAAAACAAACGCGCGCAGGAAGTCATTTTTTTCGAAATAAAATTTCAAAAAAAGCCTTTTTATCCACTATATCAGCTAAATTCATCTTATTTTTATAATTTGTAAATCACCTCTTAATTTATTTCTGCTAGTGTTGAATATATAGATTCACGGTTTGTATCCAGTCTCCTTTTGGATACGCTCCTATTCTCGCTAAGACAGGAGGTCAAGTATTATGAGGTATACAAAAAAACTATTTTCAATCACTCTCTGCGCTGCTTTTCTACTTATGTCATTCACATGCAAAGCAAATGCTTCTGCTCTTGATGAGAGTATTAATGCAATCGAGGAAGAAACTACCAACAATTATTCTATAGATCCGAATAATTTCACAGTTGACGACCTGAATAAATATACCGAAGAAGTCATAACCAGGAATTCCTCCGGCGGCAATACCCGTTTCAGAGCCTATGATGACTGCGTTGTAGTTGATCTGTGGGCTGATGGAATTTCAGATTATGCAGAGATAGCAAAAACAAATGCAGAATATAAACAGGTATGGGATCAGACCGTTGAAGGAATGCGCGACATGAGCGAAGCTCTTTACGAGCAGTACTCAAAATTCGACATGGAAGTATTTGTTTATGTTTTAAACGAAAAGAATACTGACAATGTACTTATCATGTGTCAGGATGGCGTAGCTATTTATGACTGTGTAAACGGTGATCCCGAAACCAATGATGTAATCGATATGACAAGGTACAGATTCAGATAATTGATACCGAAAATGAGCCATGAAAAGTGTAGTCATTTTTATTACTACTGTTGCCTTGCTATTGGGATCAATAGGCAGAACCCCCACTGAAATCATCACCGAAATTTTCAGATCAGCCGGAAATAATGAAAATGGTTCAGAAAGTTCGAGTCAGCTGACAGAAGCCGACATCCAGGCAATGAATGATAACAAAGCTATCATAGTCCGCTCGAACGAAGGCTATGTTTCCACTATTGTAGGCAGATATTGTAATAAAAGGATAAATGTAATACCCGGTGATAATTCTACCGCCAACGAAGCTCTGGATTCTCTGGACAGAATCTCAGGGCTTCTTGGGCTGCAGGGAGAAACAAAATTCTTTTGTTCTGATATGTCCAGGGATGGAGGAGGCTACACCTACATTGCCTATCAGCAAAGGGCAGGACAGTCCACGATTTTCAATGCTACACTTCATATTGTCCTAGATCCGGAAGGGTATCCATGCGCAGTTTCATCCTCCTGTGCAACCGGATTAAGGGAATCTGTCCAGGAAGAAATTCTCTCAAAGGACGAAGTTCTGGACATAGTCATGGACCTGGATGATCCTGACGCTCACTATTATCCGGAAGCCACCTCCGAAGCTACCATATGGTTTTCAGGTACAAAAACTATAGAAAATTGTTATGTTTTATTTAAGGATAACCCGGAAATCAATGATAGCTTTGAAGCCATGAGATATATTTCCATATATGTGAGTCGCGACGGAAAACGCTTATTCTGGTATCTCCCTACTGCCACACTCTCTGTTGAACGTGACACCTCTTATTACAATAATGAAGAGTATTTCCATGGCATGGAACCCGCGACCTGGAGTGGTACTGTGGATTTTTTGAAAGGCGGAAAACAGGATATAACGGTAAACGTCGCCTATAATCCAAGCGACGGACTCTATTACATGATGGATTTAGGCAGAAAAATTGCCATTGCAGACTGTTATGATTTCATGTTCCGAAATACCAAGCTAACTTTTCTTACAAGTAAGGACAACACCTGGGAAGATCGTGATCTGGCAGCCTTATATAATTATGAGTGTGCTTATGACGCGTATAAAGCTATAGGAATCAAGTCACCAGACGGATTTGAGACGCCTATACTTTTACTGAGAAAATACTGTGATAAGGATAAACGCGGCATAGAAAATGCCTGTTATCTCTCCAAATTTTTCGGATGGTACACCTTCTGCTACTGTGATGTGGTTGATATCAGTTATGACCTTGATGTGGTAGGACACGAATATACTCATGCTGTCACAGAATCCTGCATTCTAGGCAGTAATTACATGAATGATGCAGGTGCAATAAACGAATCCTATTCAGATGTCATGGGAAACATTATCGAGACCATGTATGGCAGAACCGATGATAGCGAGTGGCTGGTAGGCGAAATGAGCGGTGACCCTGCCAGAAACATGTCCAATCCTACTGAGTATCACCAGCCCGACAGGATTGGTGGCGCTTACTATGTAAGAAATGTTGAGGTTCCAAATCAGAATTTTAATGATACCGGTGGGGTTCACATAAATTCCGGAATTCCAAATCTCGCTGCATATCTCATTTATGAAGCAGGGATGGATCTTGATACCATGTTTGATCTCTACTATACTTCCATGCAAATTCTCACACCGGCAAACACCTATGAGGATGTTTACGCGGCGCTCATCTATAGTGCAAGAGCAAATGGTTATGATGAATACGAAAATATAATTACCGAAGCTTTCAGTAAAACCTGCGTTGTCAGTGATAAAACAAGGGCTGAGCTTGAGGATGAAATCCCCCCTTCCTGCGGCAAAGCAGAGCTAAAAGTAAAAGGTTACGGTCATGAAAATGAGCTCTATCGATTAATCATTTACGATTTATTCGGAAGGCCTCTCTCCTTTGCTTTCCCGGATAAAAATGGCATTATTTCCATCGCCCTTCCTGAGGGAAAATATTTGTTGGAAATACAGGCATTGAATACCGCTTCCAATGAATATGGTGATTACGTATTTGGCTCTGATAAATGGGAGACAAATATGGGTAATAATGCAAAAGCAGTAACCATTTTTGAGGGTGAAAAGTTACGTCTGCCGGATGTCTAAATTTAAAGAGCTGTCAGAAATCAATCTGAACAGCTCTTTGCACAATATAGGATGAACTTGCATGAAAACATGCATTATCCTTTCACACTACCGGCTATAACGCCTTCAATTATATATTTCTGTCCAATCAGATAAAAGATCAGAACAGGCAATACACTAAGGAGTAGTCCCGCCATCATCGGCGCATACTCTGCAGAGTGATTGGTAAGAAAGGTTTTAATTGAGATTGCAAGCGTTTTTGTCTCAGTCTTTGTAAGAAACAGGCTGGACATCAGGAAATCATTCCATACACCCATTGCAACAAAAACCGTTACTGTAATAATAATGGGCTTAAGCAATGGCATAATAATATGGAAAAAGGTTCTTGTAAAACCACAGCCATCAATAAGAGCCGCCTCATCAAGCTCAGCAGGTATACCTTCCACAAATCCCGAATATAGGAACACCGCAAACGGTACATTTAGCCCCACCGCTATATATGCTACCATAAGAAGATTGTTGGAAAATCCTAGTATTCCCGCATAAATTCTTACCAGTGGAATCATATAAACCTGAAAAGGTGCTACCATTGAAGCAAGAAATGCCATAAAAATAATCTTATTTATCTTCCATTTTTTTCTTGCAAAAAGATACCCTGTCATTGATGAAACTATCATGTTAACAACTACTGCTGTGACAGTTATAAAAGCAGTATTAAAAAGAGATTTTGAAAAGTTCATTCTCTCAATCGCAGTAGCAAAATTATCAATGCTAAAGCTCTGTGGCAATGCAAAAGGGTTCTTTAAGAACTCTGCAGTAGGCTTAAAAGAATTAACAACAAGCATGTAGAAGGGCACCATGAACAGTATAAGAACTATCAGTGTCACTGCAAACAAGCTATTCTTTTTTCTGCGTAGTGTCTTCATGCATCCACCCTCCCCTTTCTTGTAAAGTAAACCTGAAGCAGTGAGATGATCGATACAATAACGAACAGTACTATTGCCTGAGCCTGACCTTCACCAAAATCCATACTTGTGAAAGCTGTCTGGTAAATCTTGTAGGCAATAAGCTCTGTTGATTTATAGGGACCACCTGCAGTAAGTGACAGGTTTGTATCAAAGGACATAAAGCATCTTGAAATGGAGAGGAAAACACATATAGCGATAGTTCCTCTTATCATAGGTAATTTGACCTGTGATACCGTCTGCCAGGCGGTTGCTCCGTCAACTCTCGCAGCCTCCATAAGTTCAGCAGGAACAGCAGTAAGTCCTGCTATATAGATAACCATCAGATATCCACTCATCTGCCACGCACTCACGATGATAAGTGCCATAAGTGCTCTTGTCGGATTTGTTAACCAGGAAGTCTGCATCCAACCAATTCCCGTAAATTCCCCAAGTTTTGTAAGGCCGAAGGAAAAGATGAAATTCCAGATATAACCAAGAATGATTCCACCAATTATATTTGGTGTAAAAAATCCGGTTCTAAATAGATTCTGTCCTTTTATTCCGCTTGTTACAACAAGTGCAAGGATGAATCCCAAAACATTACTTAATAAGACTGTAAAAAGGGCATATATAACTGTTTTTCCAAAAGCCCCTAAAAAGGCTGCATCTGTAAGAATGTGCCTGTAATTTTCAATTCCAATAAAATTTATTTCTAATGCCAGTCCGTTCCAATCAGTAAAGGTAATCCATAGTCCGTAAATAAATGGAATAATAACAACTGAAAACCAGATTACGAAAGATGGCAATCCAAATAAAGAAAATTCAAGTATGTTAGTTAATGCTTTCTTTCTGCCGTGCATAGTTTTCTCCTCATAATGATGAGTGTATCTGCCCTCATCCGCCCCTACGGGCACCTTCCCCCAGAGGGGGAAGGCATTAAAATTTTTGCAACATTCAGCTACCCCAAAAAAGGATTTCTTTTAAAACCTTTTTTGTGTTATCTCTTAATGCTTTTCTTAGTACTTTTTTGTGTTATCTCTTAATGCTTTTCTTAGTACTTTTTAATACTCTCTCTTATCCTGGTTAGCCCAGTATGCATCTATGTCTGATGCAAGTTTTTCTCTGTCACAGGCTCCTGTTATGTATGCGCACATATATGCACCGCACTCATACCAGATGTCTGAAGGACAAAGGCTGGGTGTACCATAGAAATCCACTGTCTTGCCTGCAGAAATGTAAGAAGCCGTTGATTTTCCAAGAGGGCTGTCTATTGTAGCTGTGAAGTTCTTGAAAGGAAGAGCCTGACCTGCTCTCTTTGCCTGAGCTTCCTGTGAGTGACTGTCTGATGTGATATACTCGATGAACTTAAGACCTGCCTGCTGCTGTTCCTCTGTGTTCTGGCTTGCATCAATGCAATATCCCTTTGCATAGGATGTAGGCAGATACTGATTAGTAATATCATCGGGATCATCGTTATGAGGAACAGGCATAAGTCCGAATTCATCACCTTCCTGAACAAGATCTGCCATATAGGTCCAAGCCCAGTCACCCATAAACCATGTTCCGCACTTGCCTTCTGCAAGAGCCATAGCATCGAGGTTAACATCTCCTACAAGCGGATCATTTTTGTTATAGTTATACTCTACCATCATGTCGAGCGTATCCATGAAACCGTTGAATACATCATTATCAATTTCCTTTGTCTCTCCTGCGATAATTGAGTTAACATAATCAACACGTGCCTTTGTGTCACCCTGTGCCTCACCATAGGTCTGGCAAAGGTAATGAGCACCAAGTGACCAGTTAACGCCTGTGATGCATGTTGCTGCAACACCTGTAGCCTCAATCTTATCAAAGAGATCCTTTAAGTCTGATCTTGTCTTAATTGTGCTGGGATCAAAGTCTCCTCCTACTGCTTCATCACATACCTTCTTGTTGTAAAGAAGACCAATACCTGCTGCTGACATGGGAACTGCATATACTGTCCCACCAAATGTCATTGTTGAAAGTGATGCCTCTTCTACGTTATCAAGCATTGATTCACCTGTCAGAGGACGCATTCTCTCCTGATTTTCCCAAATATTGATGGGATCCATGAGTGAAACTGTCGGCCCCTCATTACTTGCATATAGCGCCATCCACTGCTGAAGCTGATCATCACCAGCTGCGATATACTCAACTGTGATTCCAGGATTTTTGCTTTCAAAATCGGAAATCAATTCCTGGTACATATCATCCTTACCTGTCTCTGTGGTGTAGAAGGATATGTTCACTGCTTCACCTGAGCTCTCAGCTTTCTCTTCAGACTTTGCCTCCGTACTCTCCTCTGAAGCCTCTGCAGTAGCTTCACTTTTCTCTGTCCCGGCTGCTGCTCCATCACCTGATGTGTTCTGTGCACCACCGTTACCACATCCTGCAAGGACTGAAGCGGATAATACACCGGTCATTAATAAACTAATCATTTTTCTTTTCATAAAAAAATACCTCCCTTCTGGTGATTTAAGAATATCTCAATACCAGTCGGGAAGCTTTTCTATTTTTATCTATGTAATTGTCAAAAATTACTATACTAAAATGGCCGCTTTTTTCCCTTGTTTTACCCACTCTGAGGGTGTACAGCCAAAGGTCTTTTTGAAGGTTGTAATGAAGGACTTTGCATTAGGAAAACCATGATTAAGAGCACAATCCATAAGTCTTATGTTTTCATCCTCCTTCATCTCCTCAACGCAGTTCATAAGACGTACGTTCTGAAGATACTGATAGAAATTTCTCCCCACATGCTCCTTAAACATTCTGGACAGGTATGTAGGAGTATAACTAAAATGCGCAGCCACAGAAGCAAGATCCATCTGCTCCATATAATTTTCATCAATATAGTTTATTATAGCCTTTATGTTGGAATCGCCATTTTCACCATGCTTATCCATCGCTCCGCCATCACATATGCAGTTATCGGCAAGCATGTTAAGGAGTGTAAAAACAAGCTCCATTGTCCTAAGGTCATCCTTACATGATTTTTTATACTCGCCAAACTGAATGAGTATTTCTTTTATTCGGTCATATGCAGTCTGGCTGCCGGGAATCTCAAATCGGTTTCCCTCTCCAACCCATCTGTCAATAAAGCTCTTGGATATCTGCACGCAGATTCCCTCAAAGTGATCGGTCGGTTCAATCCAATGATTGGAATGCAGTTCTCCACTGTTCACAATGCACCAGGAACCTGCAGGAAGCGCAATGGTTTCTCCGTCTATATTCATTTTGATTCTTCCACTGGTAGTGAGATTGAACTCTATGTTTCTATGCCAGTGAAGTCCTGTAAAAATATCTGTTCCATCATAGCAATGGTTAAAAATGCGGACAGGAACCTGATTATAAATAAATGCTTCGCTCTCATAGTGCTCTGCCATTTTCATCCCCCTCATCAGATGGCGCAAGTCCTGACAATCATCCTACAACTGCCTTTATGTCCACTAAATCTGCCATTCGTTTTCCACCGGGTGTATTTGGATGAAGACCGTCACCTATATTACATTCATCCTTCATGTATCCCGGTTTATCGTCATTTCTAAGTTCTTTGTCAAAATCAAAGAAACCATCTATCAGCTCACCGCTGCGAATCCAGTCATTTGCCTCATTCCTTGAGGCTTCAAATATCGGGAGCCACCAGTCCGGATATTCATCGTTCCCGCAGGGAGTGATTGTTCCAAAGTAAATCTCCGCACCATTCTCATGCGCCATTGCTGTAATCTTTTTATAGCCCTCGATAATTTGATTTCCACTTACTGTCTCCTCCTTTTCTTCAAGGAAAAGAGGATGCATAATATCATTTATACCTATAAGCACCAGTACGGTATCAACTTCATCCAACTCAAATACATCGTGTTCAAAGCGCTTTACTCCGGCATCTCCGAAAAGAACAAGCTGTTTTCCAATAGCCTTTACATAAGTAGCATCATCAACTAATCTGTTTCCGCCTATACCACAATTGATAAAGGTAAGCTTTCCGGGGTTAGCATCATAGAGCCTTTTTTGTAATGCATTTGTATAGAAAGACATATGTGTGATTGAATCGCCAAAGGCCGCAATAACCTTTGTTTCATCATCAGTAAGAGCCTGCACTGCGTCAAAGCCTGAAAAGATTTTCATCATACCGATGTTTGCATCATCACGAAGAATATCGGAAGTAATCTTGGGAAATGTTCCTCTTGAAGAAGCCTTATCTATGTCAGTTTTACCAGTTACATCTCCTTCATAATAGGCCACCTCTGCTCCACCATCTGCCCAGAAACAGCATATGGAGTCAAAGTCCTGCTTTTCCTTGTAATATACACTGATAGCAAGTCTGTCTCCGGCATTTATATGAAAATCGATCTCATCACTGAAAGTTTCCTGATCAGGAGCAAGTATTATTTCTGCTTTTCCTCCAAGTGTAACAATTCTTCTGTCTGAAAGAACAGATGCCTCTGTACCATTAAATTCTCTTTCAGAAAACTTTGTGTTATTCTCCTGCCTTAGTACCTTCGCTATAGTTACCTTGTGCAGTTTTAACTCATTTTTGCCATAACGATTTGTAAATCTGATACGCAGCTTATCTGCATCAATATTATTGTCAAAAGATACTCTCTGCGTAAGATTCTCTGCCAGAGCTATATTTTCGCCATATCCTATTTTTAAATATTTAAAAGTACTGACCCATTTCATAATTTTGCCACCTCCACTTTCATTCTTTGATTATAAAAATGAAAGGCGAAGCTTTCTTTGCAATTCTTGTACATATGGTTGTCTATTTTTATTTAGAATTTATTCTGTTATGATGTCCGGGATTTCGAGGCTGTTTCTGGAGCCCGCAGGAATACCGGCAAGGAATGAAAATGCAGGATCCAGCATTTTTTCCCATGTATCGAAATCATGATTACCCTCTGTTCCGAAAAAACTGTAAGGAACCTCTGCCTTATCCAGGGTTTGCCTGAGCTCATCTACCTGGGTATCTACTGCGATATCATGATCTCCATTGCCTATGAAAAGTTCGGGTATATCACATTTATCCGCCTCAGAATATAATTTCATAATATTCCAGGGGCCATTCTCATACTCTTCTTTTGTTCCAAAATAGTAAGCAAATTCTTCGGCACCAAAGCCACCCTTTTCCGGATCAGCAAGAAGAGTCCATGGATTTGCTGCAGGAGAAAAAGCTGCAACCTTGGAAAATACATCATGGTATCTGATGCCGTTTAAAAGTGCTCCATAGCCGCCCATCGAAATACCAGCGATATAGGTGTCCTCTCTTTTATCTGAGAGCCTGAACATATCTCTGGTTCTCTCTATGAGTTCTTCACCTATGAATTTACTATAGTTTGCATTTCTCTCCGGATGATCAATATAAAACGCGTTCTGTCCATTTGGCATTACAATGGCAAGTCCTTTGAGCTCTGCCTGCTTACGAATTCCCAGCATTGTAATTATGCTGGAATAATCTCCGCTATATCCCGGGAGAAAATACACCGTCTTATAGGGTGGCTCTGCATCAGAGCCAAACGGACCTTTCTCCGGCATAAAAACTGCGCAGGACACCCCCTGTTTTAAGCTGTCTGATAAAAAATGTACTTCTGAAAAAGACATACCTTTATAATTCCTTTCTGTATCCGTTACAAATGCAATTACCTAAATATAAAATTAGTGCCACCATATACAGATGGCACTATTTCTCTTTTTATTTATGAGCAAGTATCCACTCTACACCCTTTGTGATGTAAGCGTTCCAGAACTTCCAATCGTGAATTCCGGGTCCTTCTTCGTAAATAAAGTCAGCGTTGTTTTCTTCAAAGAATTTTCTCATGATCTGGTTATTTTCATAGAGGAAGTCCTCTGTTCCGATAGCCATATATACCGGTGGAATCTCGGCTCCGCTCTCCTTCAGCTTTGTATAAAGCACTTCGGGATTATTATCAGATTCCTCAACCTTTGTGAGGTCTCCGAAGACTTCATGATAATATTCGTAGTTGGCAACCTCATTCCCTTCGCCCTCTTTCATGCCTGCTATCTCATGAATAATCAGTGCGGAGGAAAGAGCAATTATGCCACCAAAGGTCTCAGGAAATGCAAGTCCTGTATGAAGTGCACCAAAGCCTCCCATTGAAAGACCTCCGATGAAAGTGTCCTCTTTTTTATCTGAGAGACCAAAAAGCTTTCTTGTATATTCAACAACCTCTTTTCCTGCATAAGTGCAGAACTGACAGCCTGTAGCTTTTCTGTCAAGATAGAAGTTATTTCCTCCGGTTATCATAATAACTGCCATATTATAGGCAGAAGCAATGTCATCTGCTATGCCGTTGTAGAGCCAGTCACTCTCGTTACCTGAATAACCATGAAGCAAATAAAGTGTTTTCATGGGTCTTTTGAAATGAGGATTCGCCTCTGCCATCATTTGCGGAACATCATTAGGTATTGCATATGAAATGTTCACCTGCCCCATCTGTGAAATTGAATAAAATCTGAGTGTTCCTGTTGCCATTTTTTCCTCCATATTATGCTAATTGGTAATTCCAGAGATCACCTGACGGAACATAGGTTACCTTAACCTCTCCTTCGGTAAGATCACTAAGCCAGTCCGCGGCGTATTTTCCTCCAAGCTCCTCCCAGTTAAAGTGGCCTATGTTGAAGCACGCCAAATTTCTTCCCAAAGAAATGCCGTCCCTTATATAGGACAGAAGATTCCATTCAATGATCTCCCCTGGTATTATCGCATCAATGTTGTTTTCCTGTATAGCCCTAATTATCTCTGTTGTATAATCTGTGTAATATCCGCCGTCTTCCCTTGCAGGAATAAATGCATCCGGATATATATGCCCGACAAGTGCAATACGCTTGATCTTGTCCTGTCCTCTTCCGATGTACCTGGTACCTTTTAAGCCTATCTTTTGGATAAGCATTTCATTCATTTTTCTTACCGTTGTTTCCTCAGGCAAATCTATTACGTAACCAAAAGGTACCATATTTCCTGCATCTACAAGATTGTTTTCCCAGCCCATATACTTTATAACCCCGGTAAAGATACTGTCCGGTCTGTGGGCATGCATATGATCATGATCTCTGTATACAACAATTCCGTTATCTGCAAGAAGCTTCATCTTTTCATCATATATGTCACACTTAAAATTTGCTCTCCATCCCGGAAGATCGGGTGTAAGATAGCTTGTGGGCTCATGTACATATAAAAGATTGGCTCCAAGCTCAATAGTTTTTCTGATTACATCTATGTTGGGAACAAGTGCGGAAACTATTCCGGTGCACTCCTGATTTGGATCCCCACATTTTATTCCGTCACAGCCATCATAATCGGGACCAAGGTCCGGATGGTAGTCTGCTACTTTATCTAAGATTTCTGATATTGTCACTATCTTTTCGCCTCCCATATTTTACAAGGAAGTTCTGTTCTCGGGGCTTTGCCCCTCGCCAGAACACGTTCGGACTAGGTTCGAAAAAACCTCACCAAGTCCTCTCAGCCCTTTACAGCACCTACAACAACGCCTTTAACAAAGTATTTCTGCACAAAAGGGTAAATAACTACAATAGGTAGAATTCCAATAACCGCCATGGACATTCTCACTGCGTTGCTTGGAAGTGAGATAGCACCTGTACCGACAGCCACACTGGCAGCTCCGCTCTTTAGATACTGAATGTTGTTCATTATCCTTATGAGAAGGTTCTGAATGCCGTAATACTGTGGTTTCTGTATATAATACAGCGCATTTACCCAGTCATTCCAATAAGTAAGTGCTGTAAAAAGCGATATTGTTGCTACTGTCGGAACAGCCAGCGGGAAAATAATCTTAAAGAAAATTGTAAGCTCACTTGCTCCGTCAATCTGAGCTGACTCAATAAGTGCATCCGGAATGCTGTTTGCATAATAATTTCTTACAAGAAAGATATTGAATGCACCGCACAGATAGTTGGGCAGGATCAGCGCCCATATGCTGTTTTTAATATTAAAGATCTGTGTCCACATCATGTAAGAAGGAACTACACCACCATTAAAAAGCATTGTGAAGAATACGAAAAAAGCAAGGATATTTCTGTATTTAAAATTCTTCCTGCTCATAGGGTAAGCTATCATGGTTGTGATAAGAACACTTATAAGTGTTCCCACTATGGTCACAAGAACTGATATGCCGTAGGCTCTGAAAATTGTTGTCCCCTGCTGAAGCATATATACATAAGCATCTGTTGACCATTTCTCAGGGATGAACGCGTATCCGTTTCTCAAAAGTGTTGTTTCATCCGTAAAGGAGGCCACAACTATAAGTATAATCGGTAAAAGTGCCAGTACCGCAAGTATTCCGAGAACTACTGTTGAAATACCTTTAAATCTTTTTGCATCTGAAGAGACATGAACGGCACCTACTATATTATTACCTGCTGTTAATGTATTTTCCATCTTTGACTCCTTTAGAAAAGTGCGTTATCGTTGTCCACCTTGCGGACGAATGCATTAGCCGAAACTACGATGATAAAGCCAAGCAGTGACTGGAAGAGACCTGCAGCAGCACTCATTCCAACGTCATTAAGCTCCATAAGGCCTCTGTATACGTAGGTATCTATGGTCTGTGTAGTTGCATAAAGAGCACCTGAGTTCATAGGAACCTGATAGAAAAGACCAAAGTCTGAGAAGAATATTCTTCCCACCGCCATAAGTGTCATGATGATCACTGTGGGCTTAAGAAGCGGAAGTGTCACTCTGAAAATCTGCTGAAGCTTGGTTGCTCCGTCAAGGCTTGCAGCCTCATAAACAGACTTGTCAATTCCTGCAATTGCTGCAAGATAGATAATTGACATATATCCCGCATTTTTCCAAAGGTAAACAATTGTCAGGATAAACGGCCAGTAGCCTCTTTCCATGTACCAGGCAACGTCCTGTTTCCCTAGCATTTTCATGATGGTGTTATTTACAAAACCACTATCGGAATTAAGGAATGCATATACCATGTAAGCGATGATTACCCAGCTCATAAGATTCGGAAGAAGCAGTGCTGACTGGAAAAATTTAGTCCTCAGGCTGTCTCCCAGTGCGTTCAAAAAGATGGCTATGGTAATTGCAAAAATTGTTCCTATTACGATAAATGCCAGATTGTACAGAATCGTGTTTCTGGTCATTATGATGGCATCTTTTGTCTGGAACAGAAATTTAAAATTCTGAAAACCATTCCAGGGACTCTTCCAGATTCCTTTTTTATAGCTGAAGTTCTTGAAAGCAAGAAAGATACCAAACATCGGGATATAGTTGTTTATAAGAAGATAGAGTATACCCGGCGCCGCTATCAGAAGAAGCGGACCTGACTTGGCATATTTAGTTTTTACTTTTTTTATGTTGGACTTGTTTTCAGACATCTAAATTCCTTCCCTTACTATTTTTTCCCCTCATCCGGCGCTACGCGCCACCTTCCCCCCAGGGGGAAGGCTTCGAGTAGTTTCCCTCCCCTTTCAAGGAAGGCTTTGAGTAGTTTCCCTCCCCTTTTAAGGAAGGCTTTGAGTAGTTTTCCTCCCCTTTTAAGGAAGGCTTTGAGTAGTTTCCCTCCCCTTTTAAGGAAGGCTTTGAGTAGTTTCCCTCCCCTTTTAATGAAGGCTTTGAGTAGTGTTACTGTGCTGCGAGCCATGCATCAAGCTGTGTCTGCTTCTCTGCAAGGATGTCATCGTAGCCTGCATCCTTAAGTGCCTGTCTGAACTCAGCAAGTGCTGACTCTGTATCCACAGAACCGCAGGCGATACCGGGCAGATACTGCTGGATCACGTTGCTGACAGCTGTGTATTGTGTCTGAACACCTGATGCATCAAAGGTAAATCCCATTGCAGGTGATGAAGGAGCGTTGTGGTTCTGCTCATCTTCCCACTTAAGTGATTCCTCTGAGCCGGAGCCTTCAAGAGGCCACTGAATAAAGAAGTTACCAAGGACACCACATGAGAGCTGTGCTGTGTAAGGGACTGTAGCAGCATCCTGTCCTTCGGGATAAGAAACTGTTCCGTCATCGTTCTTAACGTAATCTCTGCCCTCAATACCATAGAGCATTGTGTTGATAACATCAGCATCTGTATATGTAAGATTCAGGAACTTAAGTGCAGCATCAGGATTCTCGGAAGTTGAAGCTATAACCTGTGCTACTGCATTCATTGAAGATGTATCAAGATAAGCATCACCCAGAGCAATTGCACCAAGCTCATAACCTGAAGGAGCTGAAAGTGAAGCTGCTGTATCCTCAAGAGGATAGCTGTAAGATGCTGAGTAGCAGAAATAGTTACCCGAAGACATAAGCTCTGCTGCTGCAGAAGTTGTTGTAGCTGCATCCTTCATGATGTAATCACTGTTGTACCAGTCTCTCATGAGAGTTGCATACTTCTCAAAATCAGCAAGATCATAATAGCTTGTTACTGTCATATCATCGCCCTGAAGTACACCTGTAGGTGAAGCGAAGGAATCTCCGAGCCAGTCGATGTTTTTAATCCATCTTGTAAGACCGCTGTCACCCTGTGATACAGGAGCAAGAGGTGTCATCTCAGGATGTGCACTCTTTACCTGTGCAAAGATATCTGTAAGGTCTTCAACAGATTTTACTGAATCCATATCAAGACCAAGTTCATCAGCGATATCCTTTCTGTAAAGGAGCATTGGCTGAAGTGCGAAGGGCTTAAGTGTGGGAATAGCATAAAGTCTTCCGTCTGACATTGTTGTCTTGAGCCACTCCTCTTCAAAAAGCTCTTTTGTTTCTTTTGCATCTGTATCCATCATGTCTGTGATGTCGTAGCACATATCACTTGCGATGTCGTTTCCAAGATCACCAAGTGTATGGAAAATATCAATCTCACCATTCTGTACTGCAAGACTTACCTGCTGTGTGTAATCAGCGATGGAAAGAGGCATCAGATGTACCTCAACACCAATCTTCTCTTTTGTTATCTCATTAAGCTTTTCTTCTACATCTGAAGTGTCATCCGGAACTGTATTGAAGGTTACGAACGCATATGTGATCTGTGCGTAATCTCCATCGGCTGTTGCCTCTTTACCGGACTCTGTTGCAGTACCTGCATCGCCTGACTGAGTCTCTCCTGTAGAAGCGCCACCACATGCAACAAGTGAAACTGTCATTGCTGCGGCAAGAATTGTGCTAATTGCTTTCTTAAACATAATTACCTCCCTTTGTACATTGTGTTTAATGCTTCGTTTTGAAGTAAACTCATTATACAAAGGGAGGTAATATGGTTTCTTTTAAAAATAAGATATAAATTTTCAATTTTAAGATTTGTTAAGTTAATCAGTTCTGACCTGTGGTCTGAGTATGATATTCACCTGGAGTAAGACCCGTGGTCTTTTTAAATACAGTGGAAAAGTATGAAAAATTGTCAAAACCAACTTCTGCAGCCACATCACTAATCCTTACGTTAGGATTTGCAAGCTTCTCTTTTGCAATTGCAACTCTGTAATCACTTATGTACTGCTTAAGACTCACACCAGTCTCCTTTTTAAACATCTTAGCCATGTACTCCGGTGTGAGAAATACGCTCTCAGCTATCTCGTTTCGAGAGATGTCCTCTGCGTAGTGCTCATGAACATAGTTTTTTGCTCTCTGGACAATGGAATCCGACTGCTCAACCTCTGAAACATAATCTATTGTTCCTGAAATCAAGTGCACCTGAAAGCGCATCATATCCATGAGCGAATCTGTAGACTGACTCTCCAAAAGAACAAAAGCATCATTTGCAAAAAGCTGAGTAGCAAGAATTCCCTTACCGTGAAGATATACATAAACAATCTGAAGAAGATCCTGCTTTATAATTGTAAGCGTAGCTGCTGAAAGCTTTTTCTGATTGGCAAGGCTTTCCATACTGAATTTAAGGAGATTAAGAAGCTCTTTCTTCTTTTTTTCATTTAGAAGAAGTCTTATCTGCTCCTGATCAAGGATGTGCTCTTTTTCAGAGAGCATAACTATTTCATCATTTTCATGAAATACTCTGCCCTTCGATGCGACGTTGTTCCTGTCGAGTTCCTCAATATGAAGTCTGGTATCATACAGTTCTTCTATATTACAGGAATTGCCGATGTAAATCGTGATGACATTCCCAAGCCTCTCTCCCACCTCGTCAATAAACTGCTGATCCATTTCGGGCAGTTTATCCGAGTCTGTATCATCACAGATTATCGCAGTATAGAGAAGATTCTTTACGTGGTAATTCACTATTCTTCCCTGCTGAAGCTTTGAGCAAACCCTATCTGCTGCGAAATCTGCCAGTTCCTTTTCATATAGTCCTACGGATTCCTTTCCAAGCTTCTCAGCTCGCTGCTCCGGATTACCACTTGCTATTATGAAAAGTCTGTATGCTTTGTCTGCATCTATATCAAGCTTCCTGTTTGCTATTTCTTTTCTGATGATTTCCCTGTCCGCCACAATTCTCTGCTGAAGGACATCATCCCAAAATGAACCCTCAACATACTCAATGCTTCCTGCGTATAGCTCCTCAAATTTTGATGCCTTTTGAATTTCCTGCCTGTCATTTAATCTCTGAAGAGCTGTTGTAAATTCTGCCTCCATTCTGTCCGCATTGAAGGGCTTAACAACATATCCTGAGGCATTATATTCAATGGCCTGCCTGGCATAATCAAACTTTTCATGGCTTGTAAGGAAAATAAATTCCGCATCAATTTTTTCTTCCCTCACCCACTTAATAAGATCAAGACCGCTTCCCATTGGCATTTCAATATCACAGACAGCTATGCTTATGTCATTTTCCTTGAAAATCTTTTTAGCGCCGGTAATGTTATAAGCAGTGTGTACCTTATCTATATGAAATTTGTCCCAGTCCACATTTGCAACAATTACATCAACTGTGGAGATATCATCATCAATTACCACTACTTCCATAAGCTGCTCTGCCTCTTTACTCTCTTAGGAATCCACATATCCACACGGCTTCCGTGTGGATCTTTATTTGAAAAATCAATCAGATCATCCTGTCTGTACATAAGACTCAGGGTCTTTTTGAGGTTCCAGAGTCCAACACCGTGACCATTCTCCTTAACCTTAACATTTCCGTCTTTCACATCCTTAAGGAACTGCTCAGGATATCCCTCACCGTCATCCTCAACAATTATATGGCACATCTCCTCGCCATCGTGATCCACATTTTTAGCTGAAATAAGAATTGAAGTAAGTCTGTCTACGGATACCGCATGCTTGTAGATATTTTCAAGGATTGTATGGACAAGAAGCTGCGGAACCGGATAATCATCAAGTCCTTCTCCAATATCAATAAAATCAAAAACGCATCCGGGATAAAGAATATCCTGCATTGCTATATAATCCCTTGCATGCTCTATCTCTTCAGAAAGCGGTACTGTATGAAGGCCTGACTTAAAAAGATATCTGACATTACGGGATAGTCTCTCGATGTACTCTCGTATCTCCTCATTTTTATCCTGATAGGACATGCTGTGGATGGTTGTCAGTGCATTTAAAAAGAAATGGGGCTTAATCTGCAGCTGCACATATTTTAAAGTAGCTTCATCAAACGCGATTCTCTCCTCGTAAGACTTCATTCGTAGATTCACGATTGTATCCATCATCTGGTTAAAACTGGTATTGATCTGTTGGAACTCCTCAGTATCAGCATTTTCGGAAAGCCTTATTGACTGATCTCCGTTCTCGATTCTTTTCATGGAAGTAAGTAAATTAAGAAGTGGCATGTACACCGCTTTTCTTGTATAGACGCTTACAAGCACCAACATAACAATAGCCGTAACTATAAGGAAAATTATTATAATTTGAAGAAGCTGAAAATCTCCATAAACCTTACTTTTTGTCATACTAAGATACAGATAGAAGTCGCCCCTTTCAAAATCCGTGCCTGTCACAAAAAAATCCCCATTGTCAGACCAACCGCTTGTACCTATAAATCTGCCGCTTATATAGTCTCTCGGAAGAGCTTCTTCATTACCGTATTCCTGAATTATCTGCCCTACATCGGAGACAAGGGTATACTCAATCATTCCCTCAGGAGCGTAGACATCGGAAATATATGATACCTTAACAAGTACTCCCAACATCCTCTTTTTATTCTTATACATTCTAAGAAGATAGCTATCCTCACCTATCTTTTGGTAAAACCAAGAGGAAGGCATATTGCCAGGAGTATCCTCCACCAGCTGTCTTATAGTTTTCTCAATATTCTCGGTTTCTGTATATGAGATATTTGGCTCAGTCCTTGCTATGTATGTATCTCCGATAAGGTCATAAAAAACCAGTGTCTGCACATCCGTACTTGTCATGGCAGCCTTTTGCAGTATCTGCACCATGTTTTGAGCTGCTATGGCTTTCTGGTTTTCATTGCCATACTCAAAAACCTGTATATTATCATTATTCTGAAGTACTGATGCCAAAGCCTGTTCATTAGCCTTAAGGACTTCATCAATCTCAAAGGATGCTATCTCCCTTGCCTGAGAAAGAGCCGCAGAAGCGCTGTCCTCAAGCGTCCTTCTGGTATTCCACCAGACTGCTGAGAGAATAACAATCATAAGGCCTAAATATCCTACTGCTGCTATCGCTATGGTCCTAATAAAGGAATCTTTTTTTGATTTATCTGTTTTCATATAATCATATTATAGCAAAGTGTTAAAACTCTTGCTCAGAAGAAAGTAATACCAATTGGATCAAGTCAGTATAATAGTGTTAATCAATTAAATTCCGCATGACTTCTTGGGCACAAAAGTGTAATCTGAGCATATTAGTTTTATGTAATTGTATGGTGGATGTTACAAGTAGCGGAACTATTAATGAAGCTATTACTGTTATCGATAATACAGCGCTTAAACTTATTAGTGACCTGATTGTCCAGAAATGAATATAGTCGTTCTCACTTACCATATTATCCGTTAGGTCAGAAGTTTTAATACAATGTAACTTTGAATCCAGCTTTCAGAACGCATGGTTTCAGAGTAAATCATTTAAAACCATGATATAATTAGTACAATCATTCAAGTGCATATAAGCAATATGGAATCAATATTCATGGAACTCAAAATAAATAGAATACTAATTTGCTGAAAATTGTATTATTTAAAGGATGGTGTTTCTATATGGAAAGAATTGAATTTGAAACTATATTAGTAGAATCTGCCAAACTGCCAATGGTCAAAATTGATCGTGAATTATTCTTAAGAAAAGAACTCAGAAACAGATATAGCAAAGAGATCGTTGAAAAAGCAATTGAGTTTAATCCTGCCTATGCTGGCATTCCTGTAGATGAGATAAATAAGATTGCCAAAAGTTGCATAACTGCTGAAACTACAAGAGTGACGGCTTTATCAACAGCTGCAGGGATCCCTGGCGGATTTGCCATGTTAGGTACTATTCCAGCAGATTTGGCACAATACTTCGGGCATATTCTTCGAATTCTACAAGAGTTAATCTATCTTTACGGTTGGCAAGATTTAGGGCTTGATGGCAATGGTCTAAATGAAGAAACTAAAAATCTTCTTACATTATTCGTAGGTATCATGTTTGGCGTAAACGCTGCTGTTAATGCTGTAAACAAAATAGCCGGACAAGTTGCAAAGCAGGTTGCTAAAAAATTACCACAAAAAGCCTTAACGAAAGGGATTATATATCCACTAGTAAAAAAGGTGGCAACACTGCTCGGGGTTCAAATGACCAAAGATATATTTGCTCGAGGTATTTCAAAGACAGTCCCTATTGTAGGTGCTGCCATTTCAGGAGGACTTACATTCGCAACCTATAAACCTATGGCTGAAAAGTTAAGAAAATACTTATCAGAATGCGAAGTCGCTGATGTGGCACAATACACAGTTTTCACTCCTGAATCAAATGAGACTCTATAGCAAACAACTAAAAAGCCTTGTGTCGCGATATCAAGCATGCTTTACGGATAAATTCCGCAACAGCACTCCTGAAATCGCTACTCAGGGCTTCTTAGTAATTTCATTGACAGTGATAGAACCGTTCATCCCGATTATTTCACAAAAAATCAGCCCATTTCTGAGCTGATTTTTATCTACTTGCTAAAACATGTTGCCGAAAACATGAATAAGGTTGCCCTCTTTTCGCTTGGGGCGTGCGAGGATACTATTAACCAATTAAAATCGAAAGGAGGTTATATTAAACTATAAGTATTACGAAGACAAAAAATCATGAGAAAAGAAGGATGATTTTGAAATATTAAGATTCTTCGTTAATTTCTTCTGCGGTTGAATCCACTACTGATTCCTTATTCGCTTCATTCTTCATGCGATCTATATCAAACTCCATGTCGCCCTTCTTGAAATGAATACGCCCATCCATAGCCAAAATATCTTTAACGTTGAATCCAATCTTGTCTAATGCCCATCCCGCTGCATAAATTACTGGTGGCAATGCCCAAAGAATCTCGTACCAATTATTTCCTTTTCCATCACTAAGATTCATCTCATTAGCTGGACGTGTAACTACTTCTTGCTTTTCCTTATTCTCTTTTTTGCTCATAAACAATATCTCCTTATTCTAAATAATCTACGATACCTCCTTATTCATGTTTGTACTATAAAAATAACATGGCTGTATACTGGAATATACCATTGTTCTCGCAATATTAATCGTTTTAATTATTCCAATCAAGAAAAATAAAGATGCCCTGTGCCGCGTTATCAGACATTGCCTAACGGATTATTCCACAATAGCATTCCTGAAATCGCCACACAGGGTTTCATTTTTTCCAAAAGTTTCCTTATTTAAGAACTAAAGGATAATATCCTTTATATTCCTTCATGGATTTCCTAGCCTTCTCCTTCATCTCGTTCTCAAAGTTTTCCCTAAATGGTTCAAAAGAATCTGTGATTTCGTCTTCTACAAAATCTGTAACCGCCTTTGATATTTTAGCTAAAGTTCCGTAAAAAGCAGCTTCACTATAATCTTTTCTACTTTCGGCACCTTCATAGTCGAGGTTTAGTTCCATTAAATCTCTTCCGCCCATGTATTGTTTTAAATAATCTAGATATGCAATTTCTCCCTCTTCCTTAAGCTTATCAATATGTGCATTAGATGCAGTTATCCAATCTCGAGCAATAGCATAATAAATATAACTCTCTATCATTTTCGACCACAGTAAATTATAGTTTCTTCCCTCGCCCTTATTCTCCCGAACCAGGCGGCTGACCGCTTTCTCACTTAATCCAGTCTTTTCACAAATTGCTCGTATACTAATATCAGTGCTTTTTACATTAGTACGTCCCAATAAATAATCGCACGAACATCCAAAAAACTTACTATATGCCAGAAGGTAATCCCCATTCTTATCAGTTATTATTCCCGTATTAACATGAGTTAGTATTTTTTTCTCTATGCTATTAATCCTGTTATTTCTTTCATGTACTGGATCATCATAAGTCTTTTTTTCACTTACCTTAACGAGTTTATGATCATAAAACCACGTCGCTAATCCCTTTATCGTTTTTATCTTTTTTCCATCATCTTCTATCAATTTGTCCTTCTCTTCGATCAAATTCATTATTCTTTTTCCAAATGGTGAATTAGCTGATTCTTTTGAAACTGCCATAGCCCCTCCAATAATTACTTATATCTCACTTTATATCTTATACCGAGCATCATTTACTTTTAATAAGATGTATATCTCACTATATCCATGCTAAATTATACATATACAAAAAAGACCGGTCAACTTAACTAATAAAAAATAATAATGATTCACGGAGGAAAATATTATGGAATTATTAAAAAAAGTATTTTCAAATTTAGACTTTCACCTTGATTCTCCCAAGAAGGAGCTAAAAATCATCTATGGATCCAGCGCACTTTGCATAAGGCTTACTCCTGAAGGTAAGGTAAACATTTCTACTGATTTATTTCTTGATTCTTGAAACGTATAATTAAAAGCCCTGTGTCGCGTTATCAGGCATGCATTTCGGACTATTTCCGCAACGGCTATCCTGAAATCGCCACACAGGGCTTTTCATATTATTACAATATCTTTGAAATATACGGCTTAAACAAATCCCTCAACAATACAGCTCTATCAAATAAAGCCAAAGAAATCAAGAAAAAAACCCACTGTTTTATATTAACTTTATTAATCATCGAGCCATAACCTTCCTTCTATGATAAATCTTTCTTGATATTACATTAGTTTCTTAAGATTCATATTTTCACCCTTTTGTCACAGCTTAAGATATTCTTAAGTTGTCATCTAACTTTTATCATGTTATCATAACTCTCGCATGATAAATGCATCTTGTTTATCTTTCGCAGATACTTCTTCTGCAGGATTTCAAAGCAAAAATTTTATTAAATAAAGTCGAAATCCGTGGTTTT